>UMHO01007630.1_pt1 | contig 80455 bp, 62 predicted proteins | sample 1965561 | NCBI WGS metagenome assembly UMHO01 (sample SAMEA4836102, study PRJEB28245) | human gut metagenome | biome: gut microbiome; material: fecal sample | place: Denmark | collected 2008 | reverse complement strand
ACCGCTGTAAAGCGGAAAGGCGTTGTTTACCGAGCCTACAAGTACTTGATCGTACTATATCCGAAGAAATGCAGATATTAAGGCAAAAATTCGCAGTCTGACCAGGTGATAGTGTTTTTGAGCCTGACAAGGGGCTCCAAACACTACCACCACCCGCAAATCATTGAAAAAGTCAGAATAACCCTGACGGGTTATTTCCGGCTTTTTCAACAATTTCTTTCCGTCCCGCTAACGAAGCAACCTTTTTCAACCTTTACTTATTCTTTTCTGTTTTTGTAATTCTTTCATATTCCCTCATTAATTGGCTGGGCTTTTGTAGATTTGAACTTATATATTCGTCCACATCAAAAATTTTAAAAGGTTGGATTGGTATATGGGTTTTCCGGCTGTATGCCGTTGCAGCAAGTACGACCTGAAAGTTATAAAAAAGTACGGCAAACCAGTAGGTACTTAAACACTTTTCCACCATTTCAGCCTTTTTAAAATGCAGCTTCAAAATATACATAAAGACTAATATCCTTGCATCGTTTACCTCATAACGGGCGTTGGTTGTAAAATCAGGAACTGACCAAAAATGCAATAATATATCCGGCAGGCGGTCGTTCGTGATGTCACGGTTATATCTGATAAAATCGAAACTCATCATGATCATATCGTATTCTTCGGGGCTGACTTTAGTTAGTGAGGTATTATTATTTAAGGGTTTCATATACTAATGGTGTTAATAAATTTTGTTATAACTCGGCAAAATGTGCATTAAATCCAATAAAATCAAGTGTTTTCAGAGTTTTTAGCGAGCAATCACTCGTTTTATATCGTATGAATAGGTTGTTTCTTTATCAAAATAAATATCTTATGGAAAAGAAGAAAAAGAGGGAGAAAACGCCTATCGAAAAATACGTTATATCACAAGTAAGAAAGAAGCGTAAAGAACTCGGTATGACGCAAGCCGAACTTAACGATAATTTAGGGTTCGGTTCAGGTTTTGTGGGACAAGTAGAAAGTAATAAATGCCCTTCAAAATATAATCTGAATCACTTAAACAAACTTGCTGAAATTTTTGATTGTTCGATTCGGGATTTCTTTCCGGAGAAATACCTGAAATAACTTGACATTGATGATCCATTTTAATTAGTTGTTAGTTTATAATACAATAAAACAAGAGCGTGAACATATCGACCTATTCTCTTCGGGGGCATCGCCAAACGCCTTACCTGCAAATAGAATCAATAGTCCACGCTTATCAAGCGTGAAACCATTGTCTACCTTGCAGGTTTAAATTTTGGCGATTTTCCGAAGCAAGATTTAAGACAACATTTCACAATATGGGGTACAAACTCTTTTGTGCCCTTATTCTTTGTCAACAAAAGTAGAAAACTCTTCGATTATTGCCAAATGTATTTTTCATAATATGTTAATCAAACGTTTTACAATAGGCTTTCTCTAAAACTTTTTCAAGGTCTGATTCCTTATATAATATTTTGCCACCGATATACAGATAAGGAATTTTCCCCTGATTTCGGTAATCCTGCAAAGCCCTGCGACTGATTCTAAGCCGTTCCGATACTTCGCGGTCAGTCAGAAACCGTTCCCCGTTTAAAGTCGGATGGCAGTTTTGCGTAAGCTGTTCCACCTTACTAACAATCCGGTCTAAGGCTCTCAGGAAAACCGTAACCCCTGCACTTTCTTTTGTTATCATTTCCATATCGTTCCGTTTTTAGGTTTATGCTGCTTTATCTACCGGATGCCCCAATAAGGCTTCAATGTCCGATGCTTTGTAAAACATTTTGTGATTGATTTGTGAATAAGGCAGCGTACCGTTATCACGGTAGGTTTGAAGCGTGCGCTTACTGATACCGAGAAGCCGGCACACGTCCTCATTATCGAGCCACTTAGACAACTGTTTTGTGTGTCCCGTACATAATTCGTCCATCCGGACAGTAAAACGTTCAAAAGCCCTTTCAACGGCTTCCAAAGTTTTCTTTTCAATAGCAATGATTTCCATTTTGTTATTGTTTTAATTATACATAATTTTGAATGTCGGTGTAAATATATAATGAAAAAATCCTTGTAAATAAAAGGTGTCTGCACATTTCTTCAATTAGGTATCATTTGTCTTCATCCTCTATATTGAAAAAAACGTTTTTCAAAAGATTATCCCGTTTGTCCTTTGCATTCAGTCAATCAATACGTCAGTAAGTCAGTAAACCAATCATCCATCCAATCCATCACTCCATCCAACCCATCCATCCATATAACCCAGTCATCACTTCCTCACTTCCTCACTTCATACACCCCCTCACTTCACTCACTCATTCACTCACTCATTCACGGCTTTCTCAATTTCCTCGCGTATCAGAACGAGTAAAGGAATAAGTAATTCTATAAATGTTTACGTATCTACGTACATACGTAAGTACGTAGATACCAAAGAAGCAAATCAGAGCAACACGCAGCATACGCACACATTCAGTATAACTATTTGATATTCAAAGAATATTTCTTATTTATTTTGTGGTTTCACTTTTAGCAGACGGAAATATGAAACCACTGATTAAACGCCTTTCCCCACTCTTATTTTACCGGATATACCCATCCTGGGAAACCCTCTATCTGTATTTGTCCTTTTCCGGCTTTACGCTTTGCAGGCTGGCATTTCAAAAATGCCATAGCTTATTAGGGCATTTTCTTTACGCTTCGTTCCACTCCCGCTAAAAATGCCCCAATAAGCCACAGGGGTAACCCCCTTTGGAATCCCCATCGGCATCTTTGATGCCGTTGGAATCACTAACGCAAAAAACCTTTACGCATGGGATACGCCGTACTACATTTAGAAAAGGCATCCGGCACGGATTCCGGTATGTCCGCACACATTGAACGCACAATCACACCTAAGAACGTTGATCCGGCACGCACCCACCTGAACCGCGAACTTATCCGGTTTCCCGATGGGGTACAAAACCGGACGGAAGCCATACAGCACCGACTTGACACCGCCAACCTGAAACGGAAAATCGGCAAAAACCAAGTCCGAGCCATCCGCGCCCTGCTGACAGGCAGTCCCGAAGATATGAAGCGCATTCAAGCGGAGGGTAAACTTGATGAATGGTGTAACGATAATCTCAAATGGCTTCGCACCACATTCGGAGGGGAGAACGTTGTTTCCGCAGTCCTGCACATGGACGAAACAACACCACATATACATGCAACTTTAATACCCATTGTCACAGGTGAAAGAAGAAAAGCCAGGGCAGAGCAACCCGATGGAAAACGGAAATATAAGAAGAAAGACACCACCGCCAACCGCCTTTGTGCCGATGATGTAATGACACGTGTAAATCTGAAAGCCTATCAGGACAGCTACGCCCAAAGTATGCAGGTGTACGGACTAAAAAGAGGAATTGAGGGTTCAGAAGCAAGGCACATCACCACCTCACAATATTACCGTGATTTACTGAATCAATCCGAAAGCATTCAGGCAGATATTAAAAACTTGACAGCAGAGAGGGAACAGGCAGAAAAGGAACTCTCCCGAATCAGGGGAGAGATAAAGACCGGAGAATTGAAAAGTGAATTTGTCAGCGCATCAACAAAGGCGGTGAAGCGTTTCGGCTCGTTATTCGATAATAAGGAAGTCCGGCAAAAGGAGGAAGAAATAAAAGCCCTCACGGATGAAAACAACGACCTGAAAAAGGAAATCAGCTGATTAAATAACCATATCCTGAAAATCGAGAAAGACCACAAAGAGGAAACCAATAAACTAACGCGACAGTTAGATAAAATATTCAGTCTGTTCCCTGCCATAAAGGAATGGTTAAGAATTGAGGAACTATGCCGTTTAATCGGGTTTGGCAAGGATATGATTAAAGACTTAATTCATAGAAAGCCTGTAACATTTTCCGGCTCTCTTTATTCTCCTGAATTTAAAAGAGATTTTAAAACAGAACGTTCAACGGCAAAAGTAGAGCCCCACCCCGAACAGCGGGGAAAACTCCGGCTGATGATTGACGGAGTAAGTGATTCAACTTGGTTCAGGAATAGAAAATCTTTTCACATAGAAACAAGTAAAATAAAACAGACTCCAAAAGAAAAACAACAGAATAATAAACGAATTAAGTTATAAAACTTTAATACTAAAGGTCTATACCTTAAGAAGTGGGAAATATTTAAAATAATAAATTTAATTCCTCAGCCAAAAATGAATAAAAAAAGTACAACCTTTAAAAGATTTATCCGTTAATTTTTCACGGATAAATTAAAAACTATATATTTGTTCAGTCCAAATTTAAACTTAAAAGCAAGATTTATGTTATTAAGGTTGAAAGTTAAGAATTATCTTTCTTTTTATGAAGAAAATGTTTTCGATATGTTTCCTAATCCACGTCGAACAACCTTTCAGAATCATATATATAAGGATAGAAAAATTCCTTTATTGAAACAAGCTGCAATATATGGTGCAAACGGTTCTGGCAAATCTAATTTGCTTTATACAATGAGATTTTTAAAAAAATTTGCCACAGAAAAAAAATGTATAGAAGTTATTCCTCCCGCTTTAAATAAATTTCGTTTAAAAGAAGAGGAAAATAAAAAACCTATTTCCATTTCTATAGAATTTTTCCATCAAGATATATATTTCATTTATAATGTGGCTATAAATGATACAAATATTGAAAAAGAAGAATTATATATTTCTGGCTTAGGAGAGAAAGAGGATGAAACTATCTTTAAGCGTAATAATAACGAATTTTGGGAAGCACAATCGACTGGAGAAGAATTGAAAACAGCAATCAATAAAATGTTGGAATCTAATCCATTATCTTCTCTTTTATCTTTAAACAAAGAATTTCCGATTTTAAAAGACAAACGTGTTGAAGTTGCTTATGATTGGTTTAAGAACTATGTTAAGGTATTATCTATGCATCGGTGGATGTCTGGAATTATTAGTTTAATGGCTCATGAACCAAAGTTATTAGAATTCACAAACCATCTTATCTCACAAATCGGTCTTGGAATAAAGAAAATTGACATTAAAGAAGATAACTTAAATGAATTCCTTGTGGAAAATGATGAAAATTCTGAGTCAATACGAAAAAAAATAAAAGAGGAATTAGAAGAGGGGCAAGGATTTAGTCAAAGAAGAAATGACAAAGTTCTATTTGCTATAGAAAAAGAAAATGGAGAAGCTATCATGAGAAGATTCCTTTTCGAACAGATAGGAATTAACAACTTTATTGGAAAATTAGAATATGAATGTCAATCAGATGGGACAGCTCGGCTCATTAATCTCATTCCAGCTTTATATGATTTAAAAAATAAGCATTGTGTATATTTGATTGATGAATTAGAATGTGGTATTCATCCAATCTTAATCTTAAGACTAATGCAATTTTTTGCGGAAGAAGAAACATTAGGCCAATTAATATACACTACTCATGAAACTATGCTTTTAAATCAACAAGAATTAATGCGCCCAGATGAAGTATGGTTTGTTGAAAAACAACATGGTTGTTCTCACATTTATTCTTTAAATGATTTTAAGGAGCATAATACAATCAATATTGTTAATGGTTATTTAGAAGGACGATATGGAGCAATTCCTTTTATTGGTAATCTTGAATAACATTCAATATGCACAACAAAGCAAAAATATATGAGAAAGTCGATGGAACTCGTGAATTAAAACTCATAGAATCTCCTACGATACAAGCAAAGCAAGAACAAACAAACCATGAAAATACAGCTAAAATTATTGCAGGCTATTCAAAATTAGAAGGAACTCTTGAGCCTACTTTGTTTATTATCATCTCTGGAGGAATTAAAAGAGAAAAAGATTATTTTAGAGTAATATTATCTAATATAGAGAATTTCCCCCGTTTAAGGATTCACTTTGTTGCTGAGGATCAAGAAACAAATGAAGAGGGTTTAAGCCCACGAAAAATGTATAGGGTTACTAATCAAATAAAAAGTAAATATGATAAAAGTAAAGGGGAAGATGTTAGAGATAATATTTATTTAGTTGTAGATGTAGATGATTTTATTGAAGAAATATTGGAAATAAAACCATTATGCGAGAATGATAACATGCATTTAATTATTAGTAATTCTTGCTTTGAGGTATGGTTATATTATGGAAAATTTAGTGAACCTCCTAAGGATTTTCAAATTCCTTCGAAGAGTACTAAAATCAGCTCTGCCTTTAAAAATTATTTAGGTAATAATAAAAATATCAAAGGGGGAATTAACCCACAAAAAGCAATTTTTGATATAGAAACAGCAATAAATAATGCTAAAATAAACTATAAAGAAGATGAGAATGGTATTCCTTTACTCTTTTCCACAAGTATGTTTAAATTAGCAGAAAATATGTTAGAGTTATTGAAAGAAGATTTAGAAAAATTTAAAGAATTACAAAAAAATAATAGACTTCGATATTTAAATTGATACTCATTTGAATGATCTATTTAATTTAATAATTTTGCTTAAAACAGTCGGAAAACAACAGCAAAGCACAGAAAACTGCTTACTGCGAAATCGGTGGAGTTTGCATAGATACTTTTGATAACTTATTGATAAAGTGAACAATATAGAATGGGTTCGAGCCCCTCCGAGGTCACTGAGAATAAACCACTTACGAAAGTAGGTGGTTTTCTTTTTATGCTTGTTTTTCTACTATTTAAGCAAGTTGTTTTAACTAACAATCATGTCCCGGAACGATTCAGGAAACGGCCGAATTATAATGATGACTCCAGCCAACCAATAACCCGGATTTCTTATATCCGGCACTAATGTATCCCGAAACCCGTAGCATACGACTAATTTTACCGGACGAGGTGATGTTGCCTCAGTTAAAATTATTAATATCATGATAATAGGTTATCTACGTGTCAGCACGGAAAAACAACATCCGGCCAACCAGCAGGATGAAATCAGGCGTTTTGCCGAAAGTAAACAACTCATCGTCAATCATTGGGTCACAGAAGTTGCCAGCGGCAAAAAGAGCGAACGCGACCGCAAACTGGGTGTACTGTTACGCCGACTTAAACGAGACGACACACTGATCGTCACGGAAATTTCGCGTCTGAGCCGGACGCTCACGGATATCATGGCGATTATGGGCAAATGTCTGGAAAGGGGAATAAATCTTTATACGACCAAGGAAGGCTACTCGTTCGACAACACGATCAACAGCAAAGTTCTGTGTTTCGCTTTCGGACTGGTGGCGGAGATCGAACGTAACCTTATCTCTATGCGTACACGCGAAGCGTTGGCACTACGGCGTGCGGAGGGAATGGTTTTGGGACGGCGCCACGGTAGCTATACCAAGATGAACGTACTGATCAAGAATCGACAGGTCGTTATTACGATGCTTAATAAGGGGAAGTCCATAAGCGATATTTGCAAACATTTCGATCTTTCGCGCGATACATTTGCCAAATTCAGGATGAAATACCCATCTGTCCAGAAGGCGCTGGACAAAAAAGAACAACTTAGAATCAGTCGATTTAAAAACAAACAAATCAATGCTTAAGAAATGACGGAAATTCGGGTATATCACCGGATTCCCGCTCGATTTGACAGAAAGCCGCCATAACTATCCTCCTTTATGTGTTTATACGTTGATTAAAACGTTGGTTTTCAACTACAAATTTATATCGTTTTTAGTATATGTACAAGATTAATATATAATATTTTTATAATCAAAGAATTATGATTGCCCATATGTGCCGTTATATGGTTTTATACCATGTATTATTCGTCCGAGGCGTTCAGAGGAACGTTTAAACAAGATAGATACAAAGGATAACATCCAAGTTTATCGTTGGTTAGAAGTATTAATCCGATGATATTTGAATGTCGAATGAAAAAAATCTTATTCTTTCTATTTACCTGTGCATTGACCATTGGAAGCGTGCAGGCACAGGAAGCGGCGGATTCTATAAAAATCTATTATCGCCGCGGGTACCGTAATGTCGATCCTTCATTCCGGGACAATCGGTCACAGCTGGAGTATTTCTTAAATTCGATCGGCGCGACATTAAAAAACGACCGTGTAGAAAAGATCGTCATCCGTTCATATGCCTCTCCCGACGGAGCGGTGCAGGCAAACGAACAATTGGCGGCCCGGCGGGCGGAAGAGCTGAAAGCCTATCTTGTCCGCGAAGGAAACGTTCCTCCCCATCTGATCGAACATCACGCCGAAGGTGTCGCATGGAACATGCTACGGGAGCAAGTCGTAGCATCCGACATGGCAGGACGTAACGAAGTATTGGACATTCTCGACCATACTCCGCTATGGATTTACGATGACAAGGGACACATCGTCGACGGCCGTAAAAAGCAGTTGATGGATTTGCAGAAAGGTAAACCGTATAATTATATGTTGGAGCACTTCTTTCCCGATCTGCGCAACAGCGTCAATATCACGCTCTATCTGCATGTCGTAGAGAAAAACTGCGAAAAACAAGCTGAAGCGGCTCCATCATACAAAGCCGAAAACACCGAGTCTTTACAAACTATCCTGGCCAAAGCACCTGCGGATAAGGAAATAGCCCCTCCTGCAACATCGACACCGACAACCGTCGATGTAAAGCCGGTACGTTCGTATCCGGCAAATACCGTCGGTGTACACGCTGGATACTGTACCTCGTGGATCACCTCTTACGGACTGACCTCATCGGCAAAACCGGGTTACGAAATCGGCGTAACCGACCGGGTCAGGCTCAGCCGGCAACTGCCGTTCTACCTGCGAACAGGAGTGAGCTTTATAAACAAAGGATACGAAGTCAACGGATTCGACGACAGTCGTACCACGATGAATTACATACAGATCCCTGTGGGTATCGACTACACCGTCGCGTTAGGAAAACACTTTGCATTTATACCGTTCGCAGGATTATATTACGCAGTCGGTATAGGCGGGAAACGTGAGGTTGAAGATGAAAAAATCTCCATCTTTAAAAAGGAAGGTGGATTTTCGCGCCACGACATGGGCGTTTCGTGCGGGGTCGATGCTGCGTTCGGTCGCTTCATTATCGGAGCGGATTACCATACAGGACTTATCGATATCGACAAAACCGACACGATGTACGGGGAAGATAACCACAAAGTAGGATACAAACATGTCAGGAACCACTGTTTCATCGTTAGAATGGGAATTAATTTTTAATCTGGAAATGTCATGAAGAAGATAATAACTTGTATGATTTTTGGCTTATTGTCGTTGATTTCCTGTACGGAGTACGACGAAATCGCCATATGGAACAAGAGCGAGTATATAGATTCGCGTCTGGCCGCGCTCGAAGAGTTGTGCAGCCGGATGAACACCAATATAACCTCCCTTCAACTGATCGTAGAAGCATTGCAGGGCAACGATTACGTGACCGGTGTAACCCCGGTAGTAGAAAACGGGAAAACGATCGGCTACACGATCACCTTCATCAAAAGCGGTCCTGTAACGATATACCACGGAAAAGACGGCCAGCAAGGTACGGCGCCGGTGATCGGGATCAAACAGGATGGCGGCATCTATTATTGGACGTTCGACGGTGAATGGCTGACGGACGACCGTGGGGATCGGGTCATGGCACAAGGTATGGCCGGCAAATCGGCCTACGAACTGGCAGTCGAGAAAGGCTACCGGGGCACGCTCGAAGCATGGCTTGCATCGCTCAACGGAAGTAATGGCAACGACGGCAAATCGGCCTATGAACTGGCGGTCGAAAATGGTTATCGGGGCACCGAAGAAGAATGGCTGGAATCCCTCAAAGGCGATAACGGAAACAAAGGCGATAACGGCATCACCCCTAAGTTGGAGATCAGGGAAGACGGTTATTGGTATATCTCTTACGACGGGGGACAAATGTGGACGAAACTGGATCGGGCTACGGGCGATCCCGGCCAGAACGGAGATTCGATGTTCAGCGATGTTGACAATTCCGATCCGGATTATCTCGTTCTGACACTGTCTGAAAACGGCGAACAGATAAAACTGCCCTACTACAAAGACAAATTCGACCTTTTGTTCGTCTCGGGAACCGACAAAGTGAAAGAGATGACGGTTTACTGTAGCGCAGGTACAACGGCAGTAGTAAACTACGAATTGACGAATCCTTTGAACGTACAAATTTCCATCGCATGCATTTCGCACAGCGGATACAAGGTCACGGTAGATAAAACCGGTAAGAAAATCTCTGTTTCCGCTCCCGACGATCCGGCAGCGATCAGCGAACCGGAAAGCGGGATACTGGTATTCGCTTCAGACGACGAACGCACCATAATGCGAAAACTGGTTGTCAAACAGATGAAGTATATCGAATATACGGCACACCAACAACTTGGGTGGAATAATGGTGCATATGGCCCTCGTTTCGGGGGTAAAAACTGCACGTTTCTTGACGAGCAATGTACATACGACAAAAATACCAAAGAGGGTAAATGGGCTTATACCGGAACGGTCGAACGGGTGAACGACGGTGCATTCCTCTATGAAGACCAAATAATAAGCATTGTCTTACCTTCAGGGATCGAGATAATAGAGGGTGTCGCTTTTCAGCAGAGCAGCATAGAAACAATTGAATTACCGAATACTTTAAAATCAATTGGAAATACTTGTTTCGGGTATTCAAAACTGACCCGAATTACCATACCGAAAAGTGTTGTCTCATTGGATAGGGCTGTATTTAGTAAATGCGCCGAATTGATTTCGGCCGATATTCAGGCTAATATTGAAGAATTACCCTCCAATACATTTGAGCAATGCTCTAAATTACAAAATATCAAATTGCCGGAATCACTAAAAAGAATATCTAATAATACTTTTATAAATTGTTCTCTCTTGGAAGAGATCACAATTCCCGATGCAGTTACCGTGATTGATGATAAAGCTTTCAGTCAATGTTCATCATTGAAAAAAGTAATTCTCGGAACACAACTCGAAAGAATCGGTACAAACGCATTCAATCGATGTTCTGCATTGGAAACGATCTTATGTCCGGATGAGACTCCGGCTACCTTGGGGAAAGGTGCTTTTCCCGTAGCAGACGGCTGGACAGTCACCAATGCCAGCTATAGAATATATGTTCCTGACGAACAAGTCGAAACATACAGACAAGCTTGGCCGGATTATTGGGCTGCCCCCAATAATTTCCAAATAACGAAAGTCATATATGGGATAAGCTCGATGCCTACGCAATAGGTATAATGACATTTAATAAATATTCCTCGGATCGTTTGATCCGAGGAATATTTATTAGGACAGGTCTTCGGTAGATCTGCAATTTTTGTAAAACATTTCGCTTATTCCCGCTTCAGGGCAGATGATCGCTGTGATCGCTGAACTTTCCCGAATCACCCGAACAGACTGCGGCAGATGTCCGTTATTCTGGAAACGAATGCCACTTCGATATGAGTCGCTTTGCGGGTAAATCCTTTTTTATTTCCCAAGGGCACAAAGATTCGTTTAAAACCTAGTTTTTCAGCTTCCGATATCCGCTGTTCGATGCGACTGACAGCCCGAATCTCACCTGAAAGCCCGACCTCTCCGGCAAAAACCGTATCTGCCGGAAGAGCTGCATCGATATTCGACGACAAAACAGCCATGACTACGGCTAAATCCAGTGCCGGATCACTCACCCGGATACCACCGGCAATATTCAAGAAAACATCTTTAGCAGCCAATTTAAAACCGACCCGTTTTTCGAGCACTGCCAATAGCATATTCAAGCGACGCGAATCAAAGCCCGTAGCAGAGCGCTGAGGAACTCCGTAAGCGGCTGTCGACACCAAAGACTGTACTTCCAATAAAATCGGTCTCACGCCCTCTACAGTAGCAGAAACCGCTATTCCACTCAATTCCTGATCATGATTGGACAAAAGTAGTTCGGAAGGATTGGTGACCTGCCTCAATCCTGATTGCAACATTTCATAAATCCCGATTTCGGAAGTCGAACCGAACCGGTTCTTCATCGAACGTAAAATACGGTACATATATTGCTGATCACCTTCAAATTGCAGAACAGTATCCACCATATGTTCCAATATCTTAGGACCGGCCAATTGGCCGTCTTTCGTAATATGGCCGATCAATATAGTAGAAATCGTATTTTCTTTGCTAAAACGGAGTAAGGTATTGGTACATTCACGAATCTGAGACAGACTACCGGGAATAGAGTCTACAGCTTCGGTAGCTAAAGTCTGTATCGAATCGATAATCAATAAATCGGGCAAAATAGCACGTGCATGCTGCAAGACCATTTCCAAAGAATTTCCGGAAAGGAACAGACATTCGTCGTTTTCGGCTCCTAAACGCTGAGCTCTCATCTTTATTTGCGAAATACTTTCTTCACCGGATACATACAACACTTTTCCACAACGGTTATGAAGAGCGAACTGCAATACTAAAGTCGATTTACCGATACCCGGTTCACCACCTAACAGAATCATCGATCCCGGAACCATACCTCCTCCCAATACCCGGTTCAGCTCGTTATCTCCGGTATCCATCCGAACATCTGCATTCACTTTGATCTCAGACAAACGCAACGCTTTGGAGGAAGGATTACCTATTACTGCATTCCCCCGGCTTTTCGAAGTTACCTCGACTTCTTCCACAAAACTATTCCATTCGCCGCAAACATTACAACGCCCGGTCCACTTGGTCTCTTTCGCCCCGCAATTCTGGCACACATATATTGTTTTCGACTTTACCATATCAACTTATAATCCGATTAATAAAATTCTTCCTCATCTTCCCGGATACCGTTATTCATTTCTTTCACTTCTGCCTCGGAAATCGTCTCATCACAATCCAGACGCTTATTGATTCCGGCAGGACGGTCGAAAGGACGGTCGGACATTTTCAATCGGGGATCGGCATAAGCTTTCAGCAAAAATTTAGCCCAAATAGGTAAGGCCATACTAGCTCCCTGTCCATTAGCCAGATTTTGGAAATGGATGGAACGATCTTCTGCTCCAACCCAAACGCCACCGACCAAGTCGGGAGTAACACTCATAAACCAACCATCGGCATGCTTTTGGGTGGTACCGGTCTTTCCCCCCATCGGATTCATCAGTTTATATTTATAACGCAAACGGACACCTGTCCCGCCAGTCACTACGCCTTCCAGCAAATTACACATCAGATAAGCCGTATTCTCAGTGATGACTTCCCGGGATTCGGGACGGAATTCCTGAAGTACATTCCCATATTTATCTTCAATCCGATAGACAGGCAGCGGAGAATTGTATACACCCTTATTCGCAAAAATCGAGTAAGCAGCCACCATTTCTTTTACCGTAATTTCAGCAGTACCTAAAAATACAGAAGGTACCGGATCGATAAAACTGGTAATCCCCATCTTATGGGCCATTTGAGCAACAGCTTCGGGAGTAAATTGTTTCAATACCCAAGCCGAAATATTATTCTCCGAATTGGCCAATCCCCAACGTAAAGTAACCATTTCTCCCTGACGTTTCGTACCTCCCCGTGCCGACCAGGGTTCACCTGTCGGAAGGATAAAGGTTTGGGGAATATTCGGCACTTTATCACAAGGCCCGAGACCTTCCTGCATAGCCAGGGTATATAAGATCGGTTTGATGGTGGAACCGACCTGTCGCTTTCCGGCACTCACCATATCGTACATAAAATAACGGTAATCCGGTCCGCCGACATAAGCTTTGATATAACCTGTCTGAGGCTGCATGACCATAAATCCCGAGCGGAAAAATGATTTATAATGTTTGATAGAATCCAAGGGCGTCATCACTGTATCCCGGATACCGTTCCAGGTAAATACCTGCATTTTCAAAGGCTGGTCAAATGTTTTCCGGATTTCCTTGAAACTCATCCCCTGCTTGCTCAGTACCCGGTAACGCTCGGACTGACGGATAGAACGGTCCAACACCTCCTCAATTTCGGTGGGTGTCATGTCGTTAGAAAAAGGAGGACGGTGTTTTTTCACCTTTTCTTTATCGAATAAAGGCTGTAAATCCTGGGAAAGATGCTCGCGTACGGCTTCTTCAGCATATTTCTGCATCCGGGAATCCAGAGTCGTATAGATTTTCAATCCATCGGAATACAGATCATAATGCGAACCGTCTACTTTTACATTCTTTTTACACCACCCATACAAAGGATTGGTTTCCCAGGCAACCGAATCCAGCCTGAACTGTGATAAATCTCTGTAACGTTTTCTATCGGGCTTATTCGCAGTCATAAACAAACGAAGATATTCCCGGAAATAAGTTGCTAATCCTTCTTTATGATCGACCCGTTTAAAATTCAATCCCAAAGGTAACTTCTTTAAAGAATCACACTCTTCGCGGGTGATTTTATCGTATTTATACATTTGAGATAAAACGACATTCCGGCGATTTAGAGTGAGCTCAGGACGACGGACCGGATTATAGTAAGAAGAATTCTTAGCCATCCCGATCAACATAGCCGCCTGTTCGACCTTCAACGAATCCAAGGGAACCTGGAAATAAATATCTGCAGCCGAACTGATTCCTACAGCCAGATTCAGAAAATCATATTTGTTGAGATACATGGTCAGAATTTCTTCTTTCGTATAGCTTTTTTCCAAACGTACTGCAATCACCCATTCCCGGAATTTACGAATCGCCAATTCAAACACATTCAAATCGGATTCACGGGGAAAGAGCATTTTCGCCAATTGCTGACTAATGGTACTTCCACCTCCGGCCGAAGTATTAGCCGTAAGTAATCCCTTAGCTACCCGGAACAATCCCCTCACATCGACTCCGCTATGATCGTAAAAACGGACATCTTCGGTAGCGATCAACGCATCGATCACAGATTGTGGAATTTCCCGGTATTCGATATATTTCCGGTTCTCCTTCTCAAAATAACGGTTCATGATAGGCCCGTCGGCAAAATAAACTTCGGAAGCAAACCGATTATTGGGATTCTCCAATTCTTCAAATGTAGGCATAAATCCTAATTTCCCGGCCGATATCAACCAAAAGAAAACAAAAACTCCGATAATGCCTACCAGCACTACCGACCAAAAGATCACAAAGAATTTCCAATATTTTTTAAACATTTTACCTAATATTCAAACTATCTATAAATTATAATAACGCTTTTATACGTCCCACCATACGACACAGACTATCCGAATTCCTCATAGCCGATTCAATATCCCAGCACTCATTGATAAAGGGCAGAATTGCCGTATTGTATTCCCGTCCTTTACTTGCTTTCCCTTTAGCCATCAACTGTTTTTTCAACGTCTGGTCCGAACTTTCCCGAATCAGAATATGGGTCAGAAAATAAGAAGACTTACAACTAAACTGCATTTCCATACAGGCTTTTGCTCCTCCTTGTTTCTGCAGTCCGGCACAAGGTAACTGATCGACATCGACAGAGATATATTTTGCAAATCCATCCCGATCAGCCATTAACCAGGCTTCAGCTTCATCTACAGCTACATTAAACACTAAATTCTCCGCCTGTTCCAACCCTCCGAGTAATTTTCTCTTTAATTCAGGTGCACAATTATCCGCATCCAAATCCGTCAATAAGATAACCGGAAATTTCATCGCTAATTGATTGAAATTCGGAATTTTATTCTTAATTTCTCCTCCCCTTGCCGGTAATTCCATCAAAACAGTAAACCGCCCGGCACCACAATAACTCAATATCCGGTAAATGACATGCCGGGTGACATCGTCTTCTCCCACAATATACACACCTATCATAGATCAGTCTAATTTTATGTGAGACATCGATTCGATCGACCAGGGTTTTGTCAATGGCATTACCACATCCGCCATAGAGAAACCGGCTGCCAAAATATTTTTTGCCTTTTCTACGTTTGACAACACTTCCACTTCAGTTCCTTCCGGACTATTGGTCAACAACAATACTTCTTCGGGAGCTATTCCTTCATTCGACAAAATATCATAACTATGTGTAGTGATGAACACCTGCCTGCCTCCCTTTTTCACTCGCTGAATTTTTGCTATAAATTCAGGGAATTGGGCCACAATCCCAGGATGAAGATTTATTTCAGGTTCTTCCAACAATAACACTCCGTTCGAATCAATCAATGCAAACAAAAAACCGATCAACCTCAAAGTTCCATCAGAAAATTGCATTTCCTGCTGTTTACTCCCCCGGGTCCTCCAATGTACATAACGTGCCTCCAGATGCGGAACTCCTATCTCATCTTTAACAAAAGATAATTCCTCCAGCTGGGGCACCGCCAATTTCAAAAATTCATTGATTTTCCGAAAATAAGAGCGACGGGTATTATCATTTAACAAAGCCAGTCTTTTCAAAAAATTACGTCCATAATAATCCTCCTTATCCCCGCTATAACTAGACGAAGCTGATTCCCGGACCATTTGTGGGACGACATTGAGATATTCGACATTTTGCAGGAATTGCTGAATCACCCGGAAATCTTTGTTGGCATTCGGCTGTTCCAAATAAGTATATTTCAATGTTTCTTCATCCTCTCCCAAGGTTTCAGCCGAACGATCCAGTACATAGCGCTGTTCTCTCCCCGAAAAAACTTTCTCAGAAACAATTTTTACCTGATTTTCCCGTATTCCTCCTCCCGTATGCTTAAAGTTCAATTCATAGTGCCAGCACAGCTCCCGACTATCCGACTCACTTAATTCGATAGCCAACTTTACATTCGATTGCTCACGGGCTGCCAGGCAACGTATTTTTGTAATACCGCCCCTCACCCGCACAGCCGTTTGAAGTCCCCCACCTTGCTTAGCAACATCCCGCAAAAAGCGAAGTGCATCGATAAAATTGGATTTTCCTGCAGCATTCGCTCCCACAACAAAGCACCGCTCTTGCACTCCAACCTCACATCGGTGAAAGTTTTTCCAGTTAAATAATTCGATTTTAGAAATAATCATGGTGCCCTATATTTTAAAATTCAGCAAAATCAGCTTGAATGACAAATATAGGATAATCTATGCTTCGAGACAATTAAAAAAGAATGATTTTCTCTAAAAACATCATTTTCAGAGGAAATCATTCTTTTCTATCAGATTGAACCAGAAGCTTTTCCGCTTAACACTCAAAGTCGGAGAGCGAAAACACTTTGTCTTCGGGCACTTCCGGGCCGCTGCCACAGGTCGGCCACCGAAATATTGCTGCGGATCACTTTGCTGTAGAGATGCAGACCGATTGAGAAATAAAAACAACAAAAAAATATCAAATCTTCTATTTTGTTTGAGGTATACATATCGTAAATAGTCGGGACAAAATATTAATACCGGAACAAAGATCTTTGAGTAATAACAAATCCCAGGCTTAGGAAAGTCTGGGATTTGTGCATAAAAAATCCCCTGAGTTTTTCAGAGGATTTAGTAATTTCAGAAATCTTACATTCACGATACATTAAATAATGCCTCATCAAAAGTAAACTTTAAGAGGTATTATTTTTAAATTTTTTACGAACTCTACAAAATCTTAACTTCCTGTAAAATAGTACATAACGACCCAAAATTATTCATCTCCCAAAATTTCTTTCAATTCTTTCAAAAAAATATCCGTATCCCGTGCTCCCTGCAATTTACCCACAATATTTCCTTCAGCATCCAAAATAAACATTGTCGGAAATGCATTTACATCAAACTTTTTGCGTAAAGCAATCCCTTCACCTTTTTCCATATCTACTTTCAAAGGAATAAAATGTTTTTTAAAATAGTCACCGACAACCTTTTGTGTAAATACCCGTTCATTCATCATCTTACAAGGGCCACACCAAACGGTATAACAATCCATAAACACCATTTTCCCCTCTTTGCCCGCTTTCTTCAAGGCTTCTTCATAAATCAAATCCTGAAATTGGACACCTTCCCGGTTTTCCAGATTGGAAATAGCCTGTTCATAATAGCTCAAAGGAGGTCTTTGCAAATCTTTGGAACGTTCTTTCAAGTATCCGATCAACAAATCCCGCTCTTGATTGGGTAATCCTTTGATATCCCCCAAACACACATCCAGATTCATGGCCAATTCCTTATGACATCCCGGAATTCCAGCCCGCATGGCTTCAATCATTTTATCGTACTTCTTTTCTCCCCGATACTTGGTTATATTATACAAAGCAAAAACCCCGTTTGTATCGGGTAGATTACATTTGTGCAATTCCAATGCCAGATCTACCATCAGATTACCATCATAAGGAGTCGTTCCGCAGGCATAAGGGAACAATTTGGCAAAGTAAATCCCGGAAATAAATCTATCCACTTTCTCCTGCCCTATATTTTTCACAAACTCAGCTTTCCGGGTAATCAGCTTTTTAAACAATTCATCTTCATTGGTCCGTATTTTCTGCATAAAATATTTCCAGTTCTCTTCCTTCGGCAATTGTTTATCCTTTAAACGGGCAAAAATATCTTCTATCACTTTTTTAGCTTTCTCATCCTCAGAGGCTGTATTTAAAACATCGGCATAAGCACGTAAAAATTTCAGGTTACGTTCTCCTTTTTCATAACGCCGGTTCATTTCCGGCAGTGTAGTTTTCGGATCCAGGGACTTCGCAAGCAATTCCTGAAATTCCGGTAACTGATGCCCGCCAACAATCCGGTAAATCAAATTTCCGTCCTGATCCAATACAATATAATGGGCCATTTGGAGTGTATTGTATTTGGTAGCTAACGGACGTCCCTCATTCGTAGTTATATCGATAAAAAGGTTTACGAAATGCCGGTCCATCCAGTCGGCAAACTGCTGGTCACTGAAAACCAGTTGGTTCATCCCGTGGCAAGGCACAGCCCAATCAGCAAAACAATTCACAAAAATAGGCTTATTCACCTCCCGGGCTTTTTTCAAAGCCTCTTCAAATGAATAAATATATTTCATTTTTACATCTGTTTTTACTTTATCTCCATATATACTCTGTGCTTTTACACTCACTACTACACCTAAAAGCAGCACAAAAGCCAACATCAATTTTTTCATAAAATCTTCTTTTAAATTAATTAACAATCCCAAATTATTCCTGTAACATATCTGAATAACTCCATACTACCGGCTTATTCTTTTATACAACGTACGCTATAAGCCGCCGTCAAATTGGAGGTTCCCCGCAGAATCCCTTCATACACTTTTGAAGCAGCACGAATAATACCTGTCTGAACGGAATCACTCTGCACAATCTTGGAAGATGACCAAAAATAAGCATTCATATCTTTATTCATATAAGGAGTTCCATAGGCAAAAGTTCCATAGGCCCGGGTACCTCCATACAATATTCTGAAACCGGTACCTTCTTCCTTCAATAGCATACCGGCCTGTTTCCCGCGCCATTGTTCCAATAATCCGAGTTCATCGCCGTCCATATAAAGTTCTGTTTCCAATTTTTTCCAGTCTTCATCGGTCGGCAAACGCCATCCATCTGGCAAAGCCTTTAGAGCTGCATCATAAGTATACAACAAACCGTACTTTTCTGCATATCCGTCATTCTCTTCCTCCGCATTCAAAAAATATTCCTCTGCCGTCAAACCGATAGTCTTTGTTTTAGTTTCTGCCAGGATTTGATTTAATGTTTCCACCGTGGATTGCATGGAAGGATACCACGTTACCGTATTAGCAATTAAATTTACAATACTCACTGCCGAACCAGGGTAGTCAAGATACATCATAACAAAAGATGCCGGGGAAAAAAAAGGTACTTCCGGTAAAGGATCGCTACTGATCTTCCCGTCATTTATAGCATTCTGTACAACCTCATCGAACAGGGCCCGAGCAGGTTCAATGCGGTTTGTATCCAAATTCTCCTCCCGATAAGTATAACAACCGTCTACACTTCCTAAAGGCAGACGGTAGGCCAAATTTTCCGCCATCCAGGTCTGGTCTCCGATAGTCACACAACGGTAGATCTTTCCATCCCTTGAATCAGTATATTCCGAAAAGACTCCTTCCGGTCCGATCAAAGAATTTTCATCTTCACAAGACCACCACGCCAACATTCCGAATAATATATATATGATCTTTTTCATAATACCCGTTTTACAATTCAACACCCAATTTTTCAGTAATAATCTCATACAACACCTCATATTTTTCCATGACCAGGGGATAAGTACCCCATTGTTCACGGAAAACCTCATCCGAACCAGTAGCCAGTATAACTTTTACAAAACACTCCAGATCTCTCTGGGTATCATAAGGAGTAAACAATCCACCTCCCCACTCATCTCCCATAACGAAACCGAAACGGCCTGTAACAGCCCGCGCCTCTACCCGTTGCTCTTCCAAAGCCTCCCCGGTCAGACTACCCGTATAATCCGGATTCAAGACATCACAATTCCAGTAAGTAGTAATGGTATTATCCACCTCCGACCAATACTTTGTCCCGTACCAGTTCGCATCGGAAACTTTGTTGAAATATGCCAAGTCTTCTGAATAATTTTTGATTTTTTGAGTCACCATATTCCTTTTCATATTCAACAGAATATCCCCGGGATTTTCTCCTTCCCAATTTCCCATAATCATAGTTAACGTACGGAAACCTATCATAAACTGTTGATCGACTTCTGTCACCTCCCTGTTATCCAAATTTTTAGTTGTCACCGATTCCGGGACAAAAAAACAAAAAGGGAATAAAGCTTTGTCAGCATCTCTCAGGTATTGCCCGATCCAGGTCAGTACTTCCAATTGTTTTTCCGGATCAGTTATATACTGATAATGATATTCCAGTTTTTTATAACTATCGTATCCCCAAGCCAAATCCAGTTTTTCATATTGATAAACCGGTTGCCCATGGACGTCTGTTTTCAAAAATATCCTCCCGATCGTATCATTGAAATATACCGGTATCCCATAAGTTTCATAAATTTCATAAATCCGATGCTTTACAGGATCGTCAGGATCATCCTGTATAACATACAATTCATCCAGATTTATCCGGGATTCCAATGTACTTTCCTTACTGCACGCTATCATTAGCAGGCAGAAACATATATATATAAACCTTCTCATAATCAATCAAAATTTGCATTAATTACCTCTGTTAATCTTCGCATCGGTCTGACATTATCAGGCATATCGGTATCAAATTCCAATACTGATTTAGGAATAGAAAATACATAAGCCGGATCATCGATTTCCAGACGGAAAACTTCTCCACGCATGAATTTCATTTTACTATCCCAATCGTATACAGCAAAAACACGCTCTATTGCTTTCCGTAAAGGAGCTTTCCGACACACAGCATACCTCCGCAGATCAAACCACCTGTGCCCTTCAATACACAATTCCCTGCGACGTTCTTTCCGTACTTCCTCTATCACAGTGTTCTGATCATAACTTACATCCTGCCAACCTTCAATCCTGTTTCTCCGGAAAATATTCAACCAATCCGACGCCCCTGAGGGATCGTCAAGCATCGCACATGCCTCAGCAATATTCAGGTAAGCTTCTGAAATCCGTAATAAAAATAAATCCGAAACATATGACTGATGTAAACCACGTTTATATTTACGTCCCAATGCTATGCTGTCACTGGAAGAAGCCGGAGTAAAAAACAATTCTTTCCGGTAATCATTATCTGCATATAACCGATACAATCCGTTAGCAATACAAAAATCACCGCCATTACCGGTAAAAGCATTTTGTACGTTTAATGAGCCCTGAGAAAACAATATTTCCGGATTGGTCCTGGAAATAACCTCATCTTCATCCTTCACAACAGCATAATCTTTCAGTGAAGATTTGATTTTTAACAGATCATCTGCAGCCTGCCAGGCGTTTTTCCAATCCTGCATGTAAAGATATACACGGCTTAACAGTAATAGCGAAGCTTCCCCGGAAGCCCTGTAAAATAAACGTGTCTGCGGACTTTGGGTAAAATAATCCACTGCTGCTTTCAGATCTTTCACGATTTGTTCATATACTTTCGCAACCGGTACACGTTCAAACTGAGAAGCCTTGTCTTTATCGTGCTCTACATATCCTGTCAGTTTCAAAGGAATTCCCAGGGTTGTCTCTGCATTTTCCGGATCGTAGGCCTGAGCATAAATGTTTACAAGCAGGAAATAAAACTGTGCACGTAAAAAATGCGTTTCCCCTCTGACTCTCAAAGCATCCAGCCGTTCTTCTTCGGTAGCCGGATTTAAATCTTCGATTTCATCCAAAATAATATTAGTGACATTGATCCGGCGATAAAGATCATCCCAAAGGGCATTATCTGCAGCCAGCTCATCTCCTTTATAGCTCCTTCCCACCTCCATTTGCCAGGTGGTATAACCGAAATAAGCCGAATTCATAGCTGAATTCCATATTCTGTTTTCAGCCTGATCAGTAATTACGGTATTGATATCGTCGTCCAGTATATGCAGCCACCAACCAATATCTCCCCAAGCTAAATCTTGTACTTCTTCCTTGCTGGGTATATATACACTTCCAAGTAATACCTCATCCAGATCCGATACCGATTTCACCACGACCATATCCTGGGAGTAGTCATCCAGATAGCCACAGCGAACCAATATCATCACAGCCAATACAAGTAATATATTCTTTTTCATTCTACTGTTTTTTTAAAAAGTTACATTCAATTGGAAAGTATACGAAGGCCTTACCGACAAATTAGGTTTTGCAAAACCAGCCTGCGACGGATCCTGTCCCTTCAGAGCTTTTGCAGAAACTGTAAAAAGATTCATACTGTTGAGGCTCAATTGCACATTTGAAAACGGAGTCTTCCTCAACCATTCGGTATTCAGCGTATAACGCAACGACAAAGAAGAACATTTCAAATAATTACCGCTCACTACACGTATATCGGATTTATCGTACATATCCCACACACTATTAGCAAATTGCTGAATGTGAGAAATATCTGAACTCGTCACAGAAGAAAAATGAACAAGAGAACTGAAATAATCTGGATCCGAAGGACTTAAAATCACCGGAACATTGGTATTCAATTCATCTCCCGGAGCCATCCAACGATTAACAAATTCCTTTCTTATATTTTTTTCAGCACTTACTCCATTCAAAATCGGTTCATAAAGACTGAATAAACGCACTTTCGATCCCAGACTATAAGACATATTCACAGAAAGTGAAAGACTTTTATAGGTTAGTGAAGTCGACAAACTACCTGTAAAAATCGGATCCCGTTGCCCGCTTTTTTCCATAGTCATCAGAACAATATCTTCCAATTCCCGGTCTTCCAGTAAATGCATACGATCTGCATAATCATTAAATACAGGGACGCCGTTCGCAGGATTAAGGCCCAGGAAACGATAAGAATAAAAACTACTGACCGCCTCTCCATCTACCAATGCAGTTCCGTTTAAATAAGAATCTATCGTATATTTTTCTACTGTCTGAGAACGCACTTTATTCAGGTTACCTGAAAAATAAGTATACAGATTCCATTGCCAGTCACGGGTTTTCACCGGAACTCCGGACAAACCGACAGAATAACCATTATTTTCCAGGTTCCCCCCATTCATGACATAAGAATGGCCCGGTACCCCGTTCACAGAAGAGACCTGCACGGTCGTAAAACAATCTTCCGTCTTTTTCAGGTATAATGTTCCGTTTATCCCTATGCGGTTGTCCAGAAAGGAAAGATCCAATTCCACATTGAACTGACGGGTTTCTTCCCATTTCAGATTCGGATTCGGATAACGGGCTACAGTTGAAATATTTTCATTATACATCGGATTAATTGTCCCTTGTCTCAGTATCAGGTTCGGACTCTGGTCTTCCAACATATTTCCCTGTATTCCGTAAGAAGTCCTTAAACGCATATTTGAAATAAAATCTGCATGCTTCATAAATGTTTCTTTCAGATTCCACATTCCCGAAACCGACCAGATAGGGAGGAATTTTTCATTACTACGGCTTCCGAATTTATTGGAAGCGTCAAAACGTCCGTTGGCATTTAAGGTGAAATAATCTTTATAGCTGTAACTTAATGTCAGGTAACCCGAAATCTCATGGTTGATACCATGTAACAATGACCGGTGATTTTTATTGATCCAGGTCTGGTAGTGCGGATAATCCTCCAGATTCACATTGTCAATGAACTGCAATCCCCGTTCTTTCACAAATCCTCTGTTCTCATCCGCAATACTCCTGGAAGTACTTCCGTTCAATTCAAAACCTCCCATCACAGATGCCAAATGTTGCTGATTTTCCCCGAACATCTTCCGGTATTCCACCTGAGTCCGGAAAGTATAAGAATCTTGTTCCGAATTATTGGTGTTCAGTATACCTCCATAAGGTAAAATACAATTCCCTGCATCTCCCGTTTTTCCAAGTTCTTCATATTCGGCATTTTTCAAGCGGGCTATATAATGGCTTTTTTCTCCCCACCATTGCTCCTGTAAAGTGCTGCTGTGCATATAATTTCCAGCAACGGAAAGCTCCAGGTCTTCCAGGATGTTGTAACGCAAAGTCAGATTCGCCCCTAAAGTACTTCCCCGGTAATCATTAGAACTATTTCTGATTTCATTCAGAATATTATATCTGAACTGTTTATGACTTACATTACTTCCTCCATAACCAATAGCATCATAATAAAATAAAGAACCGTCTTCATCATAACACGGAATAGCCCGGGAAGTATTATAAGCATAATCCATCGCATCAATATCAGGCATCAGGTGATTTTTCCGCTGAATATTCCCGTTTAAAGAAAAATTAGCCCTTATTTTCGGTGAAAAATTAATATCCAGGTTTACCATTGCCGTATACCGTTCCGTTTTTGTTGTTTTCGATACCCCATCCTCGAAGTTGGCTCCTAATGAAACGTAATAACGCATACTTTCCGATCCTCCGGACACCCCGAAGGTATGGTCATGGGAATAGGCATCCTGAGTCAAAATATCGAACCAATCGGTATTGACTGTCTCATAACGCAACACTTCCTGTTTAAAACCAGCATAATCAGTCAGACCGGAATAATAACGGTACAAAGCTCCTTCATATCCGACTTTAGGCATATTCGACGGAAACTGATAATGTAAATCGCTCAATTCTTTTCCGAACTGTACCCGTTCCCGGGAATCCATCAGATTTATGCTCCGGTCCGAATACCGGGGACGGCGGGTCAATTTCGATGTATGGTTATAGGAAAAACGGGCAGGTCCAATAGAACCTTTTTTTGTTGTTACGACAATCACGCCATTGGCAGCCTTAGTTCCGTAAAGTGCTGTCGCCGAAGCATCCTTCAACACATCGATCCGGTCTATGTCCTGAGGATTTATTCCGGCAATCGCATTTCCGACAATATTGATATAATCCGGATTATTCAAATCCTCCACACTGACATTCACCGGATCATGCATAATAAAACCATCCAGTACCCACAAAGGTTCACGGTTACCAATCAGAGTTGAAGTTCCGCGTACCCGTATCCTGGGAGTTGCACCCACTTCACCGGAATTGGTAATTAACATCAGTTCGGGAATCCTTCCTTCCAAAGCCTGGTCAATACTACTCATTCCGGGGACCAATACATCCGAAGCCTTCACCGAGGTAATAGCACTGGTAGAACGCCGCTTATCGACTTTCTGATAGCCGGTTACCACAACTTCTTCCATCCCTACAATCAACTCTTCCATCACAATCCGAAGTGTATCTGTCGTTCGTTCTGTAAAATTCACTTTCTGTGAAACATATCCTATAAAAGAAAACTCAAGTGTTCCCCGCTCCAACGGAAGTTGAATGGAAAAATAACCTTTATGATTGGTAGAAGTCCCCAACATCATATCTATCAATTTTACCGTTACTCCCGGTAATGGATGTTTCTGGCGATCAGTAACAAATCCCTTCAATAAAATCGATTTTGATTTTTCTGACGGAGAATTTACCTTCTTTTTAATTACCACTGTTTTTTGTTCAATCACATATTCCATACCGGAACCTTCCAACAGGGCATCCAATGCCTGTTGTAAAGTAACCTCTTTCAGGGAAAGGGTAATGTTGTTCAAAGAGCGGACATCCTCTGAATTAAATACAAATTCATAAGGAATTTGCTGCCGGATATTCTCTATGACCTTGAAAAACGGAGCCCGTTGAAAATTGAATGTTATTTTCGGATTATCTCTTTGTCCAAATAACTGTCCGAAATAAAAGACACTCAAAATCAAGAAAATAAATGGTTTGAGTTTAAAAATTCTATACTTCGGCAGATTACCGAAGTATAATCTTCGTTTTTTTTTCATAGTTTTGTAGAATTAATACAACTTGTTAATATTATTAGCAGGTTTTACACGAAAAGTGGGGTCAACACTTTTCGTGTTTTTTATCTCTGTATAATGATTTTCTTTCCATTAACCCGGTATTTTACCTGGTTTGTCAAAGCTATTTTCTGCAGCACTTCTTCGAGGTTTTCACTTCGCTCCACATAAAGGTAAAACCGCATTTTTTTCAAATCTTCCGTTTCATAGTCCACTTGCATATCATACCAACGGGCTAGTTCATCCATTATAGTTTCCAAAGCAACATCCTTAAAAATGAATTCCCCGTTTTTCCAAGCTAAAACAGTCATCAAATCCGCATTATGCAACAACATCTTCTCTTCTCTTACTTCACACTGCTGACCAGGTTCCAACTGCAAAACCTGATTTTTATGCACTATTTTCACACAACCGGAAACCAATGTCGTGAAAGAAGGGCCCGTCGGATATGCTCTTACATTAAATTGCGTTCCCAACACCTTAACGCAGGCTCCTTCAAATTCCACCAAAAAGGGACGCAGACTATCCTGTGTAACTTCAAAATAGGCTTCTCCCGTCAAATATACTTTTCGTTCATCCCCAAAAACATCCGGAAAACGAAGGGACGATTCGGCATTCAGGTATATCCGTGTCCCATCGGACAGAACCAATCGATATTCTCCACAACGCGGAACAATAATTTCATGGAAACGCTCCGTCATTTCTTTCTTCTGAATGACAGTACCGAGTTGCAATCCCTCTGAAATTTCATTCTTAAAACCAACTTTTAAAGAATCTTTCAATGTACCTTTATTCAGATCATGCTGAATACCGTCTGAGGTTATCAACCGTACAGGAATCGTTCTTGAAAAAGTTTTCTCCATTTTTACCCCGGAGAAAAAATGATCTCCCCAAAATATTCCAATCCCAAGAATCACACTGGCGGCAACCAAACTCATCTGCCTCATCCGACGTCTTCTCATCTGCCTGTAAGGATCCAATTTTCTCCAAACACGTTTCATATTTTCCGGAGAAGGATTCTCTACCATACTTTCTTCACAATAATAGTTATAAGTATCTTCGAGAAAATTCCGGTTTTCTTCTCCCATCTCCCCCCATCTCTCCACTTCTTGTTTTTCTTTTTCTGAAGCTTCTCCCAAAGCCCAATTCCTTATAATTTTCCAATCAATTTTCATAATTTTTCACACTCTCTTTATATAAAGACGAGTATTTTTTAAATCAGGGTACAAAAACGAAATTTTTTTTAGAAAAAAAATAAAAATTCTATAATTGCTCCCAATATTTCAGGAAACAATAGAGCAAAGGCAAAGAACTCCGTATAAATTTATATGCTCTCTTTATGTGGGTGTGGACTGTCAATTCTGAAATATTCAATGTTTCTGCTATCTCACGATAACTCATATCGCGGAATACTTTTAATTCCAATACCCGTCTTTGTTGCTCAGGTAATTTATCCAGACATGCTTTCACCTTTTCCAATAAATCCTCATTATCTTCATATTCTATTGTCCCGGAAAAAATCAAAGCTTCTGTCAATTTATCCTGATTGATGTCTATCACCTGTAAATGTTTAAAATAATCCAGACAAGCATGTTTTACAGAAGCATAAAGATAACTTTTCAGATGGGTACTTTCGGGAATTGAAAGCGAAGAAGTCCAGAGCGAACAAAACACTTCCTGAACCACATCTTCCGCTAATTCACGATTCATCAGATAAGCCAAAGCAAAACGATATAATCCCGCATAATAACGATTAAAAACCACTTCAAAAGCCCTATACGACTTAAGTTTCAGTTGTTTCATCAAGCAATCATCCGAAATTTCTATCTTTTTACCAGGCATAATCAAATTTAAACCGCCTAAAAATATCAAATTATTTAGAATCGTGACATAATCGTATCGATTTTTTCCATGCTGGTTTATATCTACAGCCTGGTATTCTAAAAAAAAGCTTTAAATTCGCATATAGCGATGCGGAAACAACGTTATGCCGTGTCAAGGACAAACCATGAAAAGATGGTTGAAATAAACCAATACAAAGCGAAGGATCTCCTTTGGCCCTCTGCCATCCGAAAATCCTTCGCTACGATCGGGATAGAAGTCCCGATACCCTTTACAACATTATTTGTATTCGTCCCAACTCTTGATCGCCATGTCTTGCCGGTCGACTTTACAGATGGCATAAATGAAAGCACTGGCCAGACGAGCATTGGTAATCAGAGGGATATTATAATCCACGGCAGCCCGGCGGATTTTATAACCGTTATCCAATTCCCGTTTTGTATGATTCTTCGGAATGTTAATCACCATATCTATTTTTTTATTCCGCAGGTAGTCCATAATATTCGGTTCTTTCTCTTCGTCGGGCCAATGAAGGATGGTGACACGAATACCGTTTTCCTCAAAGAACTTAGCCGTGCCTGCTGTTGCAAAAATATGATATCCTTTGGCAATGAGCATTTTTGTAGAATTGAGTAATTCCACTTTTGAACGGCTGGGGCCCGAAGAAATCAGAATATTCTTTTCAGGAATCCGGTTACCTACAGAAATCATACTCTTTAAGATAGCTTCGTAATAGTTTTCACCGATACATCCCACCTCTCCGGTAGACGACATATCCACTCCTAACACCGGATCGGCCTTTAACAAACGGGCAAACGAAAATTGAGAAGCTTTGACTCCGACATAATCCAAATCGAAAACCGATTTATTCAATTCGGCTACATGTTCACCCAACATAATCCGGGTTGCCATTTCGATAAAGTTATATTTCAAAACTTTCGATACGAACGGAAAACTCCGCGAAGCACGCAGGTTACATTCGATCACTTTGATATCGTTGTCTTTGGCCAGAAATTGCATATTGAAAGGCCCGGAAATATTCAGTTCTTTCGCAATAGCACGGGCAATCCTTTTAATCCGCCGCATGGTTTCCACGTATAGTTTTTGTGCCGGAAAGACAATCGTAGCATCTCCGGAATGTACGCCGGCAAACTCTACGTGTTCACTAATGGCATAGGCTTTTATTTCTCCATGCTGAGCTACAGCGTCTATCTCTACTTCTTTAGCCTGTTCGATAAATTCGGTCACCACAACCGGATGATCTTTAGATACTTCAGCAGCTAGTTCGAGAAAATGAACCAATTCTTCCCTATTGGATACAACATTCATTGCAGCTCCCGAAAGGACATATGAAGGACGAATCAACAAAGGAAATCCGACCTCATCGACAAACGTATAAATATCCTCCAGACTGGTCAATTCTTTCCAGCGGGGTTGATCGATACCCAAGTGATCACACATCGTAGAAAATTTCTGACGGTCTTCGGCCCGGTCGATGGATTCTGCCGATGTACCTAAAATATTGACATGCTGACCGTTCAGACGCATCGCCAGGTTATTCGGAATTTGTCCACCGGTAGAAACAATCACTCCCCTCGGTTCTTCCAGCTCTACAATATCCATCACACGCTCGAAAGACAATTCGTCGAAATAAAGACGATCGCAGGTATCGTAATCCGTACTCACCGTCTCCGGATTATAATTAATCATCACAGAACGGTATCCCATCTTATTGATCGTATTCAAAGCACTGACCCCACACCAGTCGAATTCTACGCTACTACCGATCCGATAGGCTCCGGAACCCAGTACAATGACCGACCGGCCGTCGTGTTCATACTGAATATCGTTTTCCGTCCCATTATAGGTCACATACAGGTAATTGGTCATTGCCGGATATTCTCCGGCCAACGTATCTATCTGTTTAACACAAGGTAAAATTCCCAATCCTTTCCGATATTCACGCACTTCCAGCATTTTTTGATGAGCAGTCAGCCGATCGTCTTTGATTGTCAGACGTCCGATCTGAAAATCTGAAAATCCCATTTGTTTTGCTTTCCGAAGCAGAACAGAACTCACTCCTGTAATGGTCGAATATTTATTCAGCTCATTTTTCAGATAATGGATATTTTGTAACCTCTCCAAAAACCATTTATCGATACGTGTCATCTCATGTATTTTATCCACATCGTATCCTCTGTCGAAAGCTTCGGCGATAGCAAAAACCCGTTTATCCGTGGGATTCACCAATTCTTCATCGATATCCGGGATTTCAATCTTATTTCCGGCAAATCCGTGCATACCTTGTCCCACCATCCGGAGTCCTTTTTGTATCGCTTCTTCAAAAGTACGTCCGATAGCCATAATTTCTCCGACGCTCTTCATAGAGGATCCGATCAGCTTGGACACTCCTTCGAACTTATTCAAATCCCAGCGCGGAATTTTACAAACGACATAATCCAAAGCCGGTTCGAAACAAGCGGTAGTCACTTTTGTAACAGAATTTTTAATCTCATGTAAACCGTATCCCAATCCTAATTTGGCAGCTACGAAAGCCAGGGGATAACCCGTCGCTTTCGAAGCCAAAGCACTGGAACGGGACAAACGGGCATTCACCTCGATCACCCGGTAATCTTCAGAGTTCGGATCCAGGGTATACTGAACATTACATTCTCCGACAATTCCGATGTGACGAATAATCTTGATAGCGATAGCCCGAAGTTTATGATATTCACTGTTACTCAAAGTCTGAGAAGGAGCCACTACGATACTTTCACCGGTATGAATTCCCAGTGGATCGAAATTTTCCATATTGCATACGGTGATACAGTTATCGTACTGATCACGGACAACTTCATATTCTACTTCTTTCCAACCTTTCAAAGATTCTTCGATCAACACCTGAGGCGAATAAGAGAAAGCACTGGCAGCCAATTTACGAAGTTCTTCTTCATCGGAACAAAAGCCTGAACCCAAACCTCCTAAAGTGTAGGCAGCACGTACAATAATCGGGAAACCGAGTTCTTTCGAAGCAGCGATGGCTTCTTCCATGCTATTGGCAGCAATACTACGAGGAGTTTTTACATCTATTTCGCGTAATTTATTGGCAAAAATCTCCCGGTCCTCCGTATCGATAATCGCCTGCACAGGAGTACCCAATACCTGCACATCATATTTTTCAAGGATGCCTTTCTGATACAATTCGACACCACAATTCAATGCAGTCTGCCCCCCGAAAGAAAGCAGAATACCATCAGGCCGTTCTTTTTTGATGACTTCTTCTACATATTCAGGAGTAACCGGTAAATAATAAATTTTATCGGCCACCCCTTCCGAAGTCTGCACAGTAGCAATATTCGGATTAATCAGCACACTGTATTTTCCCTCTTCACGGATGGCTTTCAAAGCCTGGGATCCAGAATAGTCGAATTCACCGGCTTGACCGATTTTCAATGCTCCCGAACCCAACAATAATATTTTATTTATTTCCTTCATGTCGATTTTAATCTTAGCTGGTTTTACCTGAAATGTTTTACTTATTACCTTTTTCCATGTTCTCGATAAACTTATCGAACAGATATTCTGTATCTACAGGCCCGCTGGAAGCTTCGGGATGGAACTGGGCCGAGAAAAAAGGTTTGGTTTTGTGGCGTATCCCCTCGTTAGTACCGTCATTGACATTCACAAAAAGAGGTTCCCAATCTATCGGTAATGTTTTATCATCGATAGCAAATCCATGATTTTGTGAAGTAATATAACAACGGTTGCTTCCGGGCTGCATCACCGGTTGATTATGACTGCGGTGACCGTATTTTAATTTATAAGTCACAGCACCGGCAGCTCTTGCCATCAACTGATTGCCTAAACAAATCCCCATAATCGGTCTATCACCGGTCAAAATTTTTTTAATATGCTTGATGGTTATATCACATTTAGCAGGGTCACCGGGACCGTTGGACAAAAAATATCCGTTACACTCTTCCTGAGTAAAATCATAATCCCAGGGAACCCGTTTAATGGTCACATCCCGTTTCAAAAGACAACGAATAATGTTATACTTCACCCCACAATCCACTAAGATCACTTTATATTTTCCATGTCCGTATTCCACTACTTCCTTCGTAGAAACTTCGGCCACAATATTATGTTCATTGGGATCATAAAAAGGAATCGAAATATTATCGAATTCTATTCTTCCCAACATAGCTCCATGTTCACGCAATTTCTTTGTCAATGCCCGTGTATCTATACCAAAAAGTCCCGGTACCTGTTGTTCTTTCAACCACTGTCCGAGACTTTTTTGCGAATTCCAATGACTATATGCAAATGAATAATCGGAAATGATAATCGCTGTACAATGAATTTTATCCGATTCGAAAAATTTTGAAACCCCGTTTTCCTCATCATCCACCGGAACTCCGTAATTGCCGATCATAGGATAGGTAGGAACCAAAATCTGACCTTTGTAGGAGGGATCCGTCAAACTTTCCGGATAACCGGTCATCGCCGTGTAGAACACTACTTCACCGGAAACCGACTTCTCATATCCGAATGAAGTTCCTTCATAAACAGTTCCGTCCTGCAGAACTAAACGCGCTTTCTTTAAATTTTGCATATCTATTTAAATGAACTAATTTATCAAACGTCCAAATTGGCGCAAAGGTAAAAAAACTTTCATATCACTACAAGAATATTTATGCATTTTTTATGCATTTATATTCACATATTCAAAATCGATATCATTTCAAATTCTGAATTTAATCTCTATCTTTGCCTTATGACCATTATTTAACGATATCATTTATGAGAAATAAAACCAAAAGACTTTTAACTATACGCAAACTGATCGAATCGGAACTCATTTCTTCACAAGAAGAATTATTGTTCCGTTTGAAAGAAATGAACGTCGAAGCTACCCAAAGCACTTTATCCCGGGACTTGAAATTTATGAAAGTTGCCAAAATCCCGCATAAAGAAAAAGGGTATATTTATGTAATTCCTGAAAGTATTCAAAATGAACAACGGGAAGAAAAAGTTTCGGCTATTATCACCGACACCATACTAAGTATCGATTTTTCGGGCAATATGGCTGTTATCAAAACTTTGCCCGGATATGCCAATGCAGTAACCGTCCTCATAGACAGTGAAAATTACTTTGAAATTCTGGGAACTATTGCAGGAGACGATACTATTTTTATCGTTATGCGCGAAGGAGTCAGCCGAAGCGAATTAATCGAAGCATTGACTTCCGTCCATCCGGCTATCCATACCTTATATAAATAAATATTTTCTGAATAAAAAGTTCCATAAACCCTGTCCGAAGGACATCTCTATACTTTTATAAACTTTATAAACTCTATAGTATGCTGTACAATCGAATGTTTTATCCGTTTTAACTCTCAATACATTAGATAAGTCCGGAAATAACAGATTTCTTTTTTTCCTTAAACCTTAATAAAATAATTTAAGCTAGTTCATTTCCTAATTATAAAAATAGTTCGTAAACTTGCATCCCGTATTTTTAACGAAGTATCATGCAAGTTTTAAACACTAAAAATGAACTAATTAGCCTTCTGGAAAATCTCCGTAAAGAAGGGAAAAAAATCGGATTTGTTCCCACAATGGGAGCTTTACATGAAGGACATTTATCCCTCGTAAAAGAAAGTAAACACAATAGTGATATCACTGTAGTCAGTATATTTGTCAACCCAACACAATTCAATGATCAGGAAGATCTGAAAAGATATCCCCGAACACTGGACAAAGATATCGAATTACTGAAAACAGTAGATTGTGATATCGCATTCGCACCTTCTGTTGAAGAAATTTATCCGGAACCGGATACCCGAAAATTCGATTTCGGATATATAGAAACAGTGATGGAAGGAGCGAAAAGACCGGGTCACTTCAATGGAGTAGGTCAGGTAGTGAGTCGTTTATTCGATATTGTTCAACCCGATAAAGCATTCTTCGGAATGAAAGATTTCCAGCAAATCGCTATTATCAAAAATATGGTGAAACAATTAAAATACAACATCGAAATCATTCCGTGTCCGATTATCCGGGAAGAAAATGGACTAGCCAAAAGTTCACGTAACACATTGCTCGATGAAGAATACAAAAAAAATGCTCCTCACATATACGCTACTTTAAAAAAAGCTCGTAACTTAGCTTCACAAATGAATGTCAGTGAATTGAAAAAATGGATTGCTGACGAAATCAACAATAATCCATACCTGGAAACAGAGTATGTCGAAATTGTCGACGATACCACTCTAAAAGTTGTGGAAAACTGGTCAGAAGAAGGAACTAAAGTAGCTTGTGTAGCTGTATATGCCGGAAAAATCCGACTGATAGATAACATTGTATTCTAATTTTAAATCCATTTTAAAATTATCATCATGTTTATAGAAGTAGTCAAATCTAAAATCCACAAAGCAACCGTCACTGAAGCTAACCTTCAATATGTAGGTAGCATAACGATCGATGTAGCTTTAATGGAAGCCGCTAATATTATCGAGAATGAAAAAGTTCAGATCGTCAATGTAAACAACGGAGAAAGATTAGAAACTTATGTCATTAAAGGCGAAAGAAACTCAGGTGTCGTATGTCTGAACGGCCCGGCGGCCCGGAAATGTGCAGTAGGAGATGTGGTCATCATTATTTCCTATGCATCGATGGACTTCGAAGAAGCTAAAAAACATACGCCAACCTTGGTATTTCCGGACACCAATACCAATCGATTGATATGATCTGGGAATAAATCCCAGATTAAAATAATTGTAAATGAATTACTTATCATTCATAGAAAATAAAATTGTCAGAGAAAAAGAAACTCTGATCCATACTTTGAGTCAATGGAGATTTAAAGAAGAAAAAATTGTTTTCACGAATGGTTGTTTCGATATTCTGCACCGGGGACATATCGAATATCTCGCCCAAGCTGCCGGTCTTGGCCAAAAATTAGTTATAGGATTGAATACCGATGCGTCGGTCAAAAGATTAAAAGGTGATAAACGTCCTGTCAATAACCAGGAAGCCCGGGCTCTCTTACTTGCTTCACTTCTTTTTACAGACAAAATTATTTTCTTCGACGAAGATACTCCTCTGGAACTGATCCGGTTTATTCAACCCGATATTTTAGTAAAAGGAAGTGATTATAAACCCGAAGAAATTGTAGGTTACGACATCGTAAAAGCAAAAGGAGGGGAAATTATAACAATAGATCTTACTCCCGGTTTTTCTACCACTTCTATTCTGCAAAAGCTATAATTGATCAGCGTAATTATATTTTCTGATCGAATCAATTCCCGGAGATTGTTGCTTAGAAAAATATTGTTGAAAAGTTATTAATCGGCTGTTGAAAACTACTTAAAGAAACTTATATCTTTATTTGGATATCTCGTTTTCAACTCTTATTCGATATTTCACCCGAATAACCAAGAAAAGAATTCATTTTTATCTCAAAACATTTATACAAATTACTAACAGTTTTCCACAGTTCAAAATCTATTTTTTTTCTGTGAAATAGGTTACTGACAATTGTTAATAACTCATATAAATTATTGAATAAAAACATATTATATTACAATATCATGTTAGAAACACAGTTCCAATTTTTAAGAACGATAAAATCAAATAAATCGATCAACATTTTTGAAGACAACTAACAGTCTATTATAATCATCATTTTTTTTATAAAAGAATAAAAATATAATAATGAATATATGATTGTTGAAAAACGTCTTTGTGTAACTTTGCAAAACACTTTATTCAAATTTTTATGGAAAGCTATTTCCTTTGAAAAATAAAAAGTAGTAAGTTTGAAGATTGTATTAAAATAGGAATAATCTAAGATAAATGGAAATCAAAATTGTAAATCGTTCAAAACATCCGCTACCTGAATATAAAACAAAAGCTTCGGCTGGTATGGATATTAGGGCTAATCTGGAAGAAATCGTCACGTTGAAACCTTTGGAAAGAAAATTGATCCCAACAGGTTTATTTATCGAATTACCCGAGGGATATGAAGCACAAATCCGTCCCCGTAGCGGGTTGGCTTTAAATGAAGGTTTAGGACTATTGAACAGTCCGGGAACTTTAGATGCCGATTATCGTGGTGAACTAGGAGTTATCGTGGTGAATCTCTCTAATAATATGATTACGATCGAAGACGGAGAAAGAATTTGTCAGATGGTCATTAACAAGGTAGAACAAGCCGAATGGATAGAAGTAAATGAACTATCGGACAGCGAACGGGGAGACGGAGGATTCGGTCATACAGGAAAAAAATAATTATAAAATTAAAGAATAGAAAAATATGGTAAGATGGATTGCTTTCATGCTTTGTTTTCTTTTTATTTTACCTGCTTTTGCCGATAAAAAAAAGAAAACGGAGAACATACAGGAGCTAGATGAGAAAACCAGATTAGAATTTGACTATTCTTTTATGGAAGGGGTCAGGAGTAAAATTACCGGGGATTATCAGGCTGCTATCGGATGGTTCGATAATTGCCTTAAAATCCTTCCTTCCAGTTCAGTTGCAAAATATGAAATAGCCGGTATTTTGACTGCAGGTGAAGATTATAACGGTGCTTTGCAGTTAGCTCGTGAGGCTGTGGCCGGAAATCCGGATAATATGTGGTATAAAATATTGTTAGCCAATATTTTGCAAAAGAAAGCGATGATCGAAGAGGCTTGTAATGTATATGCCGATATCATTGCTAAATATCCGAATAAAGAAGAATTTTATTTGATCGAAGCGGAGTTATATATATCTGTCGAAAAATGGCAGAAAGCGATCGAGGTATTCGACCGTTATGAACAACAGAACGGCATAACCGAACCTGTATCTATCGAAAAAATTAAGTTGTATACTAAACTCGATGATGTTAAGAAAGCATCCAACGAATTATTAAAGTTGATTCGGAAGTTCCCGGATAAGAGCGAATACCTTAGTTTATTAGCCGAACTTTATTTCAATTATAATCAGGATAAAAAAGGATTACAAATTCTGGATCGTATATTGAAGGCCGAGCCTGATAACGGTTTTGTTCATTTCTATTTGGCTGATTATTATCGGAGTAAGAAAGAATTGAAAGAAGCCGATAGACATACGAAAGAAGCTTTGGTCAGTGATAAAATCGAGAATGGATATAAAATACAATATATTCTGAAGTTGATTCTGAATCCTGATACGACATTGACAAGCGATAGTCAGTTGGATAATTATATGAATCTATTGATGCAAAAATATAGCGACGATTTGTCGGTAAGGGCTTTACATTCGGATTTTCTGAAAAAAGATCATAAATTGGCTGAAGCACGGAATGAATTGGAGTATATTCTTTCGAAGGACAAAAATAATTATTTGATTTGGGAAGAATTGCTGCTGATGTGTAACGAGATGGGAGATACTACTTGTATGTATCGGCATGGAATAGAAGCTATAAAGTATTTTCCGGAACAACCTTTACCCTATGCTTTATCGGGAATCGCTCTGATGATGCAAAAACAATTCGCCGAAGCTTTGCCTTTGTTCGAAAAAGGCGTTGAGTTGACAGACGATAAGCCCGAATTAAGATCCCAGTTTTATTCTTATTTAGCTGATTGTTATTACAATTTGGATAGCGTGGAGAGGGCATTCAAGATGTTCGACGAAGTATTGAAAATTAATCCGAACGATATATTGGTATTGAATAATTATGCTTATTATCTCTCTTTGCGGAATGAAAGACTGGCTTTAGCGGAAAAAATGAGTTCACAGGCTGTCGCTATGGAGTCCGATAATGCAACTTACCTGGATACTTATGCCTGGGTGTTGTATAAACGGGGAGAATATTCTCAAGCCAGGTATTATATTAAATTAGCTATAGAAAAGGATAAGGATCCTTCCGGTGTGCTTTATGAACATTATGGTGATATCCTGTATCGGAGTGGAGAACACCAGGAAGCTTTGAAGATGTGGAAAAAAGCAGCTGAAATGGGAGGTGGGGTTTCGGAAGAATTGAATGATAAGATACAATCCGGTAAATTATCCGATTAAAAGACGATGAATTGAATGAAATGAGACTGGGTGGACATATATTTTTGTTGATAATCGTAGTTGTTTCAATAGTGTCTTGCCGTTCTGCTAAACAGATAGCGGTAAAAAAGAATATTCCTTCTATAACGGAAGGCCGGCTATTGAAAAATATCGAAAATAATGAATTGGAATATTCTACTTTGTTTGCTAAAAAGATGGATATTTCCTATAAAGACGGGAAAGGATCCAATAGTTTAAAGGCTTCTCTGAAAATTAAGCGGGATAGTTTTATTCAGGCTAATGTTACAGCACCATTAGGAATCGGAGTAGCACGTATTTTATTGACTAAAGACAGTATCAAATTTGTAGACACTTATCATAAGAACTTCTTTGTAGCCGATTATGATTATTTTTATGATAAGTTCGATGTCCGGGTAAGTTTCGATTGTGTCGAGAAGATCATCACGAATGCTTTTTTTGATTTTCAGGATTGTGCAGGTTTAGGTAAGGAAAAGAAATATAAATTGGATAAGACAGAATTGGGATATGAACTTTCTACTGTAGAAGAAAGGGCAATTAGCCGTAAGATCAAAAAATTCTATAAGAAAAAACGAAAGAATAAAGATTTTATGCTGGTTTTGCAGCGGATTTTAATAGATCCTGAGTATTTCCGGCCTGTAAAAGTATCTGTAGAAGATCTGGATGAAGATATGTCTGTGAGTGTGAATTATGGAGCATTTAAACAGTTTTCGGAAAAGAATTTTCCGGAAAAGATTGTCTTCCAATTAGCGGTTGGAAATAATAAAACCAGTCTGGAATTAAAATTTTTGAAAATAGATTTCGACGTACCTTTGGAACCGAATTTTAAAATTTCTCCTAAATTTAAAAGAATAGAATAATTCATGATCTACAAGTTTTTAGGTATATTGTTAGTTTTGTTTTTTTCGCTTGAGATAAATGTCTCAGCTCAATCGATCAGTGATATTAAAAAACAAAAAGCTAAGACTGAAAAGGAGATCGCTTATTTAAATTCATTGTTGAAGGAAGCCGAAAAGAACAAGTCTGTTTCTACTCAGAAATTGAATATTTTAAGGCAGAAGATTCAACAGAGTAAAAAACTATTAAGTTCTTTAAATCAGGAAGTAGGACTTATTCAGAATAATATTTCTGCCAATGAGCAGCGTATTAAAGAACTGGAAGAGAACAAAAAGTCGATGCTCGATCTTTATGCGAAATTGGTGTATGGTAGCTGGAAAAAACGGAATAAAACAGATAAATTGATGTTTATTTTTTCTTCAGCAGATTTTAATCAGGCTTATAATCGGTTTAAATACTTTCAACAGATTCAGGAATATTCTAAACGTCAATTACATATGATTCAGGCGGTAAACGATTCTTTGGATGTTAAAAACAAAGAATTGAAGGATTTGTTTGCACAAAAGAATACTGCTTTGAATGAAATCGGTGTACAGAGTAAAGAATTAGAATCCGAACAATTGAAAGAAAATCAATATATTGCTCAGATTCAGAAAAAAGAGAAAGATTTTCGGAAAAAATTGCAAGCCGAAATGCAAAAACGTCAGAGGTTGGCTAAACAGTTGGATAAATTGATAGCCAATCAAATCAAGAAATCCGGTAGCACTACTTCGACTTATAAACTGACTCCTGAAGAACAATTGGTATCGAACGATTTTGCTAAAAATAAGGGAAAGTTACCCTGGCCGGTGACTGAAGGATTCATTTCTGAGAAATTCGGTGTATTTAATCATTCGATACATAAATTGGTTGAAGTAGCCAGTCGGGGGATTGGAATTACAACTTCAAAAAATGCTGAAGTGCGTTCCGTTTTTCAAGGAGTGGTTAGTGTGGCTATGTATATGAATGATATCGACAGTTATGTAGTTATTATACGTCATGGAAGTTATTTTACTGTCTATATTAATTTGCAGGAGGTAAAAGTAAATCAAGGAGATGTTGTTAAAACGAAGCAGGTGATCGGAAAAGTTGCTCATGACGAAGAAAAAGGGAGTGTTTTGAATTTTGAAGTTTTTAAGGATACAGAGAAATTGAATCCGGAGCTTTGGTTAGCTAAATAATTGTGATGGAATCTGTGTATGAGAATCTGAAGAATCATTTTAGAAGGAAATTGTCCTGTTTCAGATTAGAGTTATTAGGATTTGATCTGTTGAAGGGTGTAGCGGTTGTGCTTTTTACTTTTTTACTTTTTTTATTCTTCTATGCCGGACTTCTTTCTTTTTTCAGACTTTTACCCGATTTTAAATATGTTCTTTATCTGATTTTATTTTTACTCTTAGGAGTAGAGTTTTTCTTTTTTATCCTTTTACCGTTCATTCGGTTTTTCTTGTCTTTTCGATTATCCAGGGATATTCTTATAAAACAAATCTCGTCTGTTATACCCCGTCAGGTCGACGATATTTTTATATCTGTGTATAATCTGGCTTTTCGGGATAAATTGGTTATCGGACAAACAGTGTTAAAACAAGCGGCTTTTAATCAAAAATATCGACAGCTGACCGCATCCCGTTCTTTTTTGTCTTTTCCCAGAATATTGTATCTTAAATTATCGGTTATTGTTGTTTTTCTTTTTGTTCTTTTTTTCTTTACCGGTTTTGAATGGTATGATTATTATTCGGATTTAAAAGATTACAGACAGGTTTCGGGCCCTTCGAATGAGGTAGGTTTTCACATTTTAAATCGAAGTTTGGAAGTAGAATATGGTAAGACCTTTCAGGTGCAATTGAGTCTTTCCATTCCCGATGCAACTGTAAAACCTGTTTTTATTTGTTATGGCGGAGGAGAATTTTTAATGACTTCCGTTGATTCAATTTTTACGTATGATTTCGAACTGGTTAATAATGATTTGAAATTTTATTTTAAAACGCAGGATCAAACTAGCGATTCTTATCTTTTGAGGGTGTTGCCGACTCCTTCTATCGACGGTTATCGAGTGGTAGCTATTCCTCCTGCTTATATAGGAAAGGAGCCCGAAATTTTAACCAATACAGTCGATTTGCAAGTGTTGTACGGTTCGGTTTTACAATTTGAATTGACCTATTCTAATTTGGATTCTTTATTTTTTGAAGATAAAGAACAAAGTATTTCTATTCCTTTGAAGTCGGTATCTAAGACCGATTTTTCCAGACAGATAAAAGCTTCGGGAGAATATATATTGTCCGGTAGTAATGCTTATTTTTCTCATCGTCAATTGTTGAATTTCAATATTATATGCATTTCTGATTTATACCCTGGAATTCAAATTACGGAGATTCAGGATTCTTTGAAAAATTCTCTTCATTATTTTTATGGGGTGATTACCGATGATTATGGATTTTCAGATCTATGCTTCAATTATTCCCTGGGAACAGACAGGACTGTCGTTGTACCGGTATCTTTTATGAAGAATTTGAATACACAGGAATTTTATTTTAGTTTTGATTTTGCTGAATTTGCCGGTACCGATAAAACGGAAATAAATTATTATTTTGAGGTTTTTGATAACGATAATCTCTCCGGTCCGAAGAGTACCCGTTCTTCCCGGCTGATTTACCGGATTCCTGATTTGAATACTATTTTTGATTATAACCGGGAAGTTAGTCAATCGGTCAACAATGATCTGAAGAAAGCTGAGAAAATAGCAGGTGAAATTGTTACCGGTATCCAGGATTTACGGGAAAAATTATTGGATAATACGACTGATGATTGGGAAAAGCAACAGTTGTCGAAGGAGGTTGTCCGGAAAAAAGAGCAGTTGGATCGATTATTGGAAGCTGTAAAAGAAAATAATCAGAAGAAATCGGATTTGAATCGAAGTTTTACTGTTCAGGACAGTTTATTGATCGATAAGCAAAAGAAGATTCAGGATTTACTGGACCGTTTGATGGATAGTGAAATAAAACAGTTGTTGGATGAATTTTCAAAGCTTTCCGAAGAATTTTCGAAAGATAAATTTAAAAATTTGGACGAAAGAATGGAATTTACTTTCGATCAGGTCAGTGAAGAATTGGATCGGAATATTGAATTGTTGAAACGGTTTCAAATCGAAGAGAGGCATGATTTGATTTCTAAACAAATCGATCGATTGAAATCGGATCAGGCCCGTTTAGAGCGTTTACTGGAAAACAAATCGTTCGATCGGGATTCTGCTTATTCCCGGAACAAAAGCATATTGAATGATTTGAGAGCGATAGAAAATAATTATGAAGAGTTGATTACAGAGAATTCAACCTTGTCAGAACCTTTCGATTTGAAAGATTTTAAGACCGATTTCGATCGATTGTCTTGGAAAATGCAGCAACAAAGGCAAAATATATCCGGGAATAAGAAAGATAAAAAGTTGTCAGAAGAGATTGAAGATGATCTTTTCGAACTTTCAAAAAGAATGAAACAACAACAAGAACGAAATTTTGTTAATAAATCCTTGCCTCAGAATGATATTGAATTGATAATTCAAAATATTTTAATAATTTCGCTATCACAGGAAGAATTGTTACAGCAATTTTCTGATGTACAAGCTCAAAGTTTGAAATATAATGAGTTAGGCCGTATTCAGGATTTAAAAAGACAGGAATATAAGATAATAAAAGATAGTTTATCTGTCTTGGCTAAGTCGAATTTGATGCTAGCTTCTCTTTTGGACCGAAAGTTTTATGATCTTGAAGTAAAATTCGGATTATTACCGGGTTACATTCAGGACAATAGACGCAGCGATTTATTAAGGGAGCAGCATTATATTATTAATTATTTGAATGATATTGCTTTATCTTTGACCGATGCATTACAAAAAGCTAAGGAAGAAGTAAATCGATCCGGTAAACGACGAGGAGAAAAAAATTCCGATAAAAAAAGACAAAGAAATTCATCAGGTGATAGTGGATATCCTAAAATGAAGCAATTTCAACGTAATCTGAAGAAGCAATTGGAAGATTTAGTTTCTCAAATGAAAAATGGTGAAAAAGGTAAACCTTTACATCAAAGAATCAGTAATATGATCAGAGAGAACGAACTCTTCAGAAAGAGTTTGAATGAATTTATTTCAGAAGCTGGTTCGATGTCAAGCAGAGAAAAACAATTATTGAATGAGATCAACCAATTGATCGATCAAAATATTAGAGATATGGCTAATTATTCGGTTTCCGGTCAATTAATTAATCGGAATAACTTAATTTATAATAAATTATTAATGTCAGAAAAAGCATCAAAAGAGAAAGAGGATTTTGAAGATAAACGTAAATCTGAATCGGCCACTCAGACTCGGTTTCATCGGCCTGAGCAGATGTTTGAATTTCAAAAGAAATCGGCTTTCATTAAAACGGATATTCAAAAGTCTGATTTGAAGTTAAATACTTATTTTAAATCAATGTACAACCATTACTATATAAAGCTTGGGAATGAATAAATTATCAATTTCAATTTCGTCAGAAATCAGTAATATTGTCAAAGTTGAGAATTTTGTAGAAACTTTTACTGATTATTTTGCTTTACCGTCTGTATTGTATGGTAAGATCAGCTTATCGGTTATCGAAGCGGTTAATAATGCTATTTTATCCGGAAATAAACGCCAACCGGATAAAATGGTGAGTTTAGTAGCTGAGAAAACAGATAAACAATTTAAGGTGACAGTCAGTGATGAAGGAGAGGGGTTCGATTATGAAGTTATACCGGATCCGACTTTACCGGATAATATCAATAAAATAACCGGTCGTGGGCTATATCTGATGAAAACTTTGTCCGATGAGTTAATATTTGAAAACGGAGGTTCTACGGTGACTTTGGTTTTTAATTTGTAGTGAATGTGTGTGTCAGCGTTTTTATTTTGTGGGAAAGATTTCCTGGGTTATAATAACGTTTTTAAGCTATTTCAATGAAAGAAATTTTGTTTTATAGAGAAGGAAAAGCAGACTATCCTTCTTTTTTTTCTGATAAGCTGATATGTAAATGGATCGAGGTGATTGCCGGACATTATAATAAATCGGTAGGTGCTATCAATTTTATTTTTTGTGACGATGATTATATACTTGCTGTAAATCGTCAATATTTGAAACACGATTATTATACTGATGTTATTACTTTCGACTATTGCGAAGGAGATGTACTTTCGGGCGATGTATTCATTAGTTTGGATACAGTGAAATCGAATTCCGAAATGTTTTCTACTTTTTTTGAAAATGAGTTCTGTAGGGTGATTTGTCATTCAGTTCTTCATTTAATCGGATTTAAAGATAAAACGGATGTCGATAGTAAGGAAATGCGTAAAAATGAAAATATTTGCTTAGATCTTCTTAAAACGCTTTAAAATGGCAAATCTTTTACCGGATTATGATGTAATTGTTGTCGGCGCCGGACATGCGGGTTGTGAAGCTGCCTGTGCAGCAGCTCATTTAGGATCTCATACCTTATTGATCACCCTGGATATGAATAAGATAGCTCAGATGTCTTGTAATCCAGCGATAGGAGGTATTGCTAAAGGTCAGATAGTGAGAGAAATAGATGCTTTGGGAGGTTTGACCGGTATAGTGACTGATCAGAGCTCGATTCAATTCAGAATGCTGAATCGTTCGAAAGGTCCTGCCATGTGGAGTCCTCGTTCACAATGCGACCGGATGAAATTTTCTGCTAATTGGAGGTATCAGCTCGAGCATACGGATGGTTTGGATATGTGGCAGGATGATGTAGTAGAGTTGATAGTGAAAGATAGGCAGGTTTACGGGGTTAAGACAGCCTTGGGGGTCGTTTTTAATGCGAAACGGGTGATTTTAACCAACGGAACTTTTTTAAACGGCCTAATGCATATAGGTCGGGTAAGTTTCGAAGGAGGCCGTATTTCCGAGCCGGCTTCTCACGGTTTAACAGCTCAATTGTGTAGCTTGGGATTCGAAACGGGGCGGATGAAGACCGGTACTCCTGTCCGTATAGACGGAAAAAGTATCGATTTTTCTAAATTGACCGAACAAGGCGGGGATAATGATTTTCATTGTTTTTCTTATTTGCATTATGATTATAGGAATACTCTGATCCAAAGGCCTTGTTATATGGCTTATACTAACGAAGCTGTACATCATGCTTTGAGGCAGGGGTTTACCGATAGTCCTTTATTCAACGGCACTATACAGAGCGTTGGTCCTCGTTATTGTCCCAGCATAGAGACTAAATTGAATACTTTTGCCGATAGGACCAGTCATCATTTATTTTTGGAACCGGAGGGAGAAACTACTACAGAGTTTTATTTAAACGGTTTTTCTTCTTCATTGCCCTGGGATGTACAATTGACCGGTTTGCGTTTGATTGAAGGTTTCGAGAATGTAAGAATTTTCCGGCCGGGTTATGCGATAGAATATGATTATTTTCCTCCTACACAGCTTTATCATACTTTAGAGACTAAATTGATTCAAGGACTTTATTTTGCCGGTCAGATCAATGGAACGACAGGTTATGAGGAAGCAGCAGCACAAGGATTGATGGCCGGGATCAATGCCCATTTATCTTTACATTCTTCAGTTGAATTTGTATTGAATCGGGATGAAGCATATATTGGGGTACTCATAGACGATTTAGTGACGAAAGGAGTGGATGAACCTTATCGTATGTTTACTTCCCGGGCAGAATATCGTATTTTATTGAGACAAGATGATGCGGATATGCGTTTGACACCTAAGGGATTTCAGATTGGTTTAGTTACTAATAATAGACATAAGATATATTTAGATAAAATAGAGAAGAGAGATTTGTTAATTGATTTTATTAAGAATTTTAGTGTTAAACCTGATGAAATCAATTCTTTTCTACTTTCATTGAATACAGCACCTATCCGACAAGGAATGAAGTTGGTGGATATTCTTAGTCGTCCTCAAGTGGGATTATTGGCTTTGATCGATGTTTTACCTTCGTTGAATAATTTTATCGGGGAATTTGTTTTGCGTGATGAAATCATTGAAGCTGCTGAAATTTCTATAAAATATTCGGGATATATCGAGCGGGAACGAATGTTAGCCGATAAATTATCCCGTTTAGAGAATCTAGTCATTGCTGGAAAATTTAATTACGAAGAACTCACGAATTTGTCTATTGAAGCTCGTCAAAAATTGTCAAAGATTCAACCTAGAACAATAGGTCAGGCTTCTCGTATAAGTGGTGTGTCGCCAGCTGATATTAATGTTCTTTTGATATTGATGGGACGGTAAAGAGGCGAATGTTTCACGTGGAACATAAAAAAGGTGCGAAGGGTGAAATATGTGTTTTATAAAATATTTTTATAAAAGAATTTTTGAACCGATGAAAAAAATTGAAGGTAATATTATTGATATCTATAATAACCGGATTTTTCCCGGAACAATTTGTATAGACCATGGAATAATTACCGATATTTTAGAAAATTCCAATTCTTATCAAAATTTCATAGCGCCTGGTTTTATAGATGCTCATGTACATATTGAAAGTTCGATGCTGGTGCCTGAAGAATTTTCAAAACTGGCTATTTCGAAAGGGACAGTAGCCGTTATTAATGATCCTCATGAAATAGCCAATGTTTTAGGAATAGAAGGTATTCGGTTTATGATAGAAAATAGTTGGAAAGCACCCATCAAAATTTTCTTTTCAGTGCCTTCTTGTGTTCCCGCTACTTCTTTTGATTATTCAGGAGCTGAAATAAATTCTGATCATATCGAGGAATTATTACAAAACTATTCGTTTGTTTCTCTATCGGAAATGATGAATATATCCGGAGTATTACAAAAAGATGCTGAAGTATGGCGTAAATTGAAATTAGCTGAAAAATATAATATACCGATCGATGGGCATGCTCCGGGGATAATAGGGGAAGTTTTGAAACAATATGTAAGTGCAGGTATTTCTACTGATCATGAATCTGTATCTTTATCCGAAGCTTTGGAAAAAATTTCTTTAGGAATGAAAATTCTAATTCGGGAAGGAAGTGCAGCTAAAAATTACGAGGCTTTAAAATCCTTGATAAATAGTCATCCTTATTCTTTGATGTTTTGTACAGATGATTCTCATCCCGGAGATTTGATTCATTGCGGGCACATCGATAAGATAGTTCGAAGAGCTATTGCTGATGGTTTCGATTTATTTCAGGTTTTGAGAATAGCTTCTCTTCATCCTATACAACATTATCACTTACCGATAGGTACACTTCGGATAGGAGATCCTGCTGATTTTTGTATATTTGAAGACTTAAAATCATTTTCAGTATCGGAAGTTTACATACAGGGTGAACTTAAATATTCTAGTTCTTGGTCTATGCCGGATATTAAAGCTGAAGTTTCTGATTTTTCGAATTTGAATCAATTCAATCGGAAATTACTCCAGCTTTCCGATTTGAGAAAACCCATAACATCCGATATCGTTTCTATCAAGGTGTATGATGGGGAATTAATTACAGATAAAGTAATTTTTTCAAATCATGATTCATTCGATAATTTTGAATCTGATTTGGATAGAGATATACTCAAGATTATTTATCTGAATCGTTATGAGAATAAACCTCCTCAGATTGCTTTTATACATGGAATAGGTCTGAAAAAAGGTGCTTTTGCAAGTAGTATATCGCATGATTCCCATAATATCATTGCAGTAGGATGTAATGATCAGGATTTATTGATTGCTCTTAATTCTATTATTTCAGCAAAAGGAGGACTTTCAGTGGCATCTGAGGGAGAAGTTGACATTTTATCTTTACCTATTGCCGGTATTATGACTGATGAAAATGGTGAAAAGGTAGCTATGATTTGGAATAAATTAATTCAAATTTTGCATCATAATGGGTGTATACTCGATTCACCTTTTATGACTCTTTCTTTTATGGCTCTGATTGTGATACCTGAATTGAAAATAGGTGAAAGAGGATTGTTCGAATATAGTAAATTTAAGTTTTTAGCAGATTGAATTTGTTATGGCTTTATATGATGACCATTTGAAAAAAAAGATTAGTGAATTACCTTCTTCACCTGGAGTATATCAATATTTCGATTCTTCTGGAGTAATTATATATATTGGAAAGGCTAAAAATTTAAAAAATAGGGTATTATCTTATTTAAATCAAAGTAATCAGTCAAATAAAACCCGGATTTTGGTCAATAAAATCACGGATTTACGGTATATTGTTGTAAATAGTGAGCAAGATGCATTACTTTTAGAAAATAATCTGATCAAAAAATATAAGCCGCGTTATAATATTTTATTGAAAGACGATAAATCTTATCCCTGGATTTGTATTAAGAAAGAACCTTATCCCCGGGTGTTTCTTACCCGCCGTTTTGTACACGACGGATCGGAATATTTCGGTCCTTATACTTCGGGAAAATTTGCCCATGTACTGATTTCTTTAATTAAATCTTTATTCAAATTACGGACTTGTAAGCTTGCATTAAATACGAAGGCTGTCTATAACAACCGTTTTAAAGTTTGTTTGGAATATCATATCGGTAATTGTCTCGGGCCTTGTATTGGTAAAATACAGGAAGAAGAATACGATGAATTTATCAGCCAGGTGAGGAATATTTTGAAAGGTAATTTGTCTTCTGTCATTCAGGTTATGACCAGGAAGATGAATTCGTATGCGGAATCACTGCATTTTGAGGAGGCCAATCGAATGAAAGAAGCACTTGAAGCCATTAAAAATTATCAATCTAAATCGACTATTGTCCGTACTACGATTCACGATACAGATGTTTTTTCTTATTTGGAAGATGAGAAATATGCTTATGTTAATTTTTTGAGAATTGTTCATGGTGCTGTTATACAAGTACATACAGTTGAATTAGAAAAGAAGATCGAAGAAGATAAGGAAGCTTTGCTTGCTTTCGCTATCTATGAGATCCGCCAATTGGTGAATAGTAATTCGAAAGAAATTATTGTTCCTTTTTATCCGGATGTTCAATTGGAAGGAGTGCAATATGTGATACCTCAACGAGGTGACAAGAAACAATTATTGGATTTGTCCGAAAGAAATGTATCCTATTTTAGATTGGATAGAGAACGGCAGAGGAATCTAAAGAAAGAAGATTCGAGTTTTAATATATTGAAAACCATTAAGTTAGAACTAAAACTGCCTACATTACCACATCGTATGGAGTGTTTCGATAATTCGAATATTCAAGGGACTAATCCAGTGGCTTCCTGTGTAGTTTTTATCGATGGTAAACCGGCTAAAAAAGAATATCGAAAGTTCCACGTGAAAACAGTCGTCGGGGCGGACGATTTTGCTTCTATGGAAGAAATTATTTTCCGGAGATATAAAAGAGTATTGGATGAAGGTCTGGAATTACCGGATCTGATCGTGATCGATGGAGGAAAAGGACAGTTACATTCGGCTGTAAATAGTTTGAAAAAATTAGATCTATATGGGAAAGTACCGATTTTAGGATTGGCAAAACAAATGGAAGAAATTTATTTTCCTGAAGATAAGGATCCTTATCTGTTGGCTAAAAATTCGATGGCTTTAAAAACGTTGATGCATATCCGGGACGAAGCCCATCGATTTGGTATTACATTTCATCGTAAATTGAGAGAAAAATCACAGATTAACAGTATATTAGGTGATATTAAGGGTATCGGAGAAGCAACTGAAACTATATTATTGCATGAGTTTAAGTCAGTTAGTAATATCAAACAAAAGTCTATTGAAGAACTGGCTAAGGTGATCGGGAAGAAGAAAGCACAACTTATTCATGAGTATTTTCATCAAGAAACCGAATAATAAGAGTTTATCCGAAAGAGTGCCGAGGTAAATCAGCTGCTTTAAAGCTTAATATGTATTGTTTTAATACTGATTGGCGAATCTGTAGTTCCGATCGTAAATATAAGTTGTAAACTTTAGATTCGCCAATCGGTCTTTAAGGCAGTCACAAAAAATAGAAAAATTTTCTATAAACAGCCTTTTATTTAGTTATTTGACAGGTTTCAGGGTATTTCGATATACTTCTTTATCGTTTAATACTTCAACCGCTTTAGCTACTTCTTGATCATGCTGGACTTTATATTCTATTACCCCTTGCAGATAATAGTAACGTTGAATGAATTGTTCTGTTAAAAACGAAGTGATCTCATCTTTAAAGAGGTCCATATCGCGGTCGATAGAATGGGTGAAATCATTTTCCAAAGCGGCAATTTGTTCTTTGGCGGTGTCATAATACTTTTCGGCTTTGGCTGCTTCGATCAATTTATTCAATATCTGTTGTGATTCGGTTTCATAACTGAATTTCTTTTCTTTCAGATAGGTTTTGAATTCGTTGTATATTTCATCTGTAATTTTAAATTCATTGATAGGGGCAATATTGGGGTGCCGAAGGGCATAACTATTGATAAAATCAAATGTTAGATCTTGTAAAACAAGTTCTTGAGTGATTCTTGCATAATCTTCCGGAGTAATTTTAATATCCGGACTGATTCCGCCACCGTCATACACTTTTCTTCCGGATTGGGTTTTAAATTCTGAAATCAAAGAATCGGGCACTTTTCCGACACTTCCGTCAGGGTTCCGGTGGGAATAATCCAAGGCCTGAATACATCTTCCGCTAGGAATATAATATTTTGCGGTGGTAACTTTTAATTTCGTATTGTAGGCCAGATCGCGGACTGTTTGAACCAATCCCTTTCCGTAGGAACGTTCGCCTATTAGAACAGCTCTATCGAGATCCTGAAGAGCACCCGATACGATTTCAGAGGCCGATGCTGAACCCCGGTCGATCAATACTACTAAAGGCATATCGGGTACGATGGGATTATTTTTGGCTGTATATTCTTTATCCCATTGTTTTACTTTCCCTTTGGTGTCGACTATTTTGGAATTTTTCGGAACGAAGAAATTCACTATTTCAACGGCTTGATCCAGAAGACCTCCTGAATTTCCTCTTAGGTCCAGAATTAAAGAAGAGGCTCCTTTGTTCTTTAGTGAGATAATTGCCGAACGGACATCTGCAGCAGATTTATCGGTAAAACTGGTTAGATAGATATATCCGGTCGTATCGTTAACCATACCGGAATAAGGGACGCTCGGTAGTTGGATTTTTTCTCGTATAGCTTTCTTTTCTAGTGGTTTAGTCTCAAATTCACGCTGAACTTTTATGGTGATTTCTTTTCCCGGTTGTCCTTTTAATAAAGTACTTACCTCTTCCGTATTTTTACCTTTCACCGAAATTCCGTCGATAGCCAGGATGATATCTCCGGGAAGTAATCCGGCTTTATCTGCAGGAGAATCTTTATAAGGCTCCCGGATAATGACCTGATCTCCTTTTTTACTGATGACGGAACCGATACCGGCATATTCTCCGGTAGTCATCAGTTTTACATCTTCCATTTCGGATTCCGGATAATAAACAGTATATGGATCCAAAGATTTTAACATGGCTTTTATTCCTGTAGTGACCAGGTCACCGGGATTGACTTCATCGACATAAAACATATTTACGTCTCTGAACAGAGTGGCATAAATATTCAGCTGCTTACTGATTTCAAAGCTTTTATCATCGTTTCTCAGTGCGGTCAATCCGAGAGTGATCGAGATGAATGCTATGCCAACAAGTAGAATTCTTTTTGTTTTCATTTATATTTTAAATTTTTGTTTGTGATACAACACCTGATTTTTAATTAACGAAAATACGATATATAATTGATAATTGAAAATGGTAAATTGAAAATTAGCAAATCCTTAAGATGGATTGTTATTTTTTAAGGCACAGGATCATAGCCGCTGCCTCCCCAGGGATGACAGCGGAGTAGTCTTTTTATAGCCAGCCATAATCCCTTAAAAGGTCCGTGTTTTCGGATAGCTTCGATCGCATACTGGGAGCAAGTGGGTACAAAACGGCAGGTGGGTGGCTTTAAAGGGGAGATACAGTATTGATAAAACCGAATCGGTAAAAGTAATAAGTGACTGATTATGCATTTAATAAGTGTCATACGATCGTTTTACCGGGATCAGGAAACAGAGGATAGTAAAGATGGAATCTTCTTCAGTACACTTTTTATGGCCTTTTCGGTTTTAGAAAAAACCGGAAGATTCTGATCGAGGTAGATAAATAGAATATCTACTGTATGTCCGGGGATTATATGCTGATAGAATTCGGGTTTGTTTAAACGGTAAGCTTCACGGGTCAGCCGTTTTACCCGGTTACGTTTAACAGCCCTTTTAAATTTCTTTTTACTCACGCTGATCGCTATCCTGGCAGGATATTCTCCGGGTATAGACGAATCTTTGAGTACGACCCGGAACGGGTATTTTACAAAGCTGATCTCAGAAGTCAATAGTTCTTCGAAAAGAATTTTACTACATAGACGTTCGGCTTTGCTGAGTGAGTACATAAATGCAGGTTGGTAACTTATAGGGAAGCTAATCACAAAAAGTTTGACTTTTTATGATTAGCTTCATTTTTGAATTATTTTGTTTTGTTTTCTTTGTTATAACGCTTTATAAACTCTTCGATAGCCATTGTCATGGAAGGACATTGGGGTGTCGGAGCTTTTATATCCAGCCGTAATCCTGCTTCTTCGACTGCAACTGCAGTTGCAGGTCCGAAAGCTGCTATAACTGTGGTATCCTGAACGAAGTCCGGGAAATTCTGGAATAAAGATTTTATACCGGATGGGGTATAAAAAGCTATGATATCGTATTCTTTCAAATTTTTGATATCGCTCAGATCGCTGGAAACCGTTTTATAAAGAATAGCTTTCGTGTATTTCAGATTCAACTGATCCAGTAATCCGGGAATATTTTCTTTGTGGATATCGGAAAGAGGTACAAGAAAATTTTCTGTTTTATGTTTCAGTAAAATTTTAGTCATATCATCCACTTTCTTATCCCCATAGAAAATTTTTCTTTTACGGTAGACGATGTATTTTTGTAAATAAAAAGCCGTTGCTTCCGAAATACAAAAATATTTCATCGTGTCCGGTACCGTTATTCTTAACTCTCCGCAGATTCTGAAAAAGTGATCTATAGCTGTACGGCTGGTAAAAATAATAGCAGTGTGATCAAGAATATTGATCCGTTCCTGTCTGAATTCTTTAGCTGTAACTCCTTCAACCTTAATAAAAGGACGAAATTCCAGTTTTAAACCGTATTTTTCCGCTAGTTCAGAATAGGGAGATTTTTCTGTAGTTGGTTGCGGTTGCGATACGAGTATCTTTTTTATCTTCAAAGCAGTAAAGTTTTAAATTAATACCCTGATGTTATTCTACCATCTTGTAAAGCACAAGAAGTGGCATGATTTCGAGGGCACAAAGGTACAAAATCATATACAAAATTGAAACCCTATGCGTGATTAATATTTCAATCCATCTTATAATTTTAACAATCATAAGTAAAATTGCACCGAATATAACTATCTTTAATAGAGGAATAACAGCAAAAGATTTCACGAAAAAGATTGCAATTACAAAAGGTGAAATCAAAAGTCCTGACAAAATATTGTAAGTCCATAAATTTACGATGACTTCGTCGGCCATATTTTTAGCGTTAAAAGTCCATCCGAATAACCGGACAATCAAGAGAAGAAGAAAATGATAAAGAAATAAGCCGATGAAAAGATATAATGTAAATAAATTGATAAAACTTCCTTCGATGATATAGACGATACCGATAGAAATGATGGAGAAGGACAAACATAAGGATAGAATATAACAGATCAGATTGGAAGATATTCCTTCATTCAAAATAATTTCAGCTTTCTTCCTTTTCAATAATGTATTCAATAGATTGTAAAACAGATCTTTACCTCTTAATCTTACAAATGCAAAAATAATCAGGAAACCGACTGTGAATAGTACGTTTCCGAACAGATCTTTATTGTGTTCCAACTGTGTCGAAGGTAAAAATCGACCAGCAGGCATATAGATTTCAAATGTGTCTGTTTCAGTTTGATGTAATGGTAGAATAGACAGGCTATCTTGTTCAGAATGAAAATATGTTATATCGGTATTTGGCATTGAATCTGTAGGTGATGTTGAAACTGATTTCATGGGATCCTTCTGTTGATTTTACTAAATTTCCAAGAGACATATCGTAGGAATAAGCCAGACGATATTCAAATTTTTTATTGGCAGAATTCAACTTGAGTCCAAGTTTGAAAATGATCGCTTTATAATTTTCTTTATCGCTGTTCAGGAGCTGAGAACTATACCATACTCCACCGAATAAGGGATCGGTGGTGATATCCGAACCGACGATAAAGTTATCGAATGAGGAGGGAGATAATAATCGATCTCCTCGGTTTTCATATAATAATCCCGGACAAACATATAAACTACTTTTTTTGTCGAGGCTATAAAGGGAGGTTCTGATAAAACTATTCCATTGTAAACTCAGTTTGATCGGAATCCGGGCATTTTCTTCGATAAAATTGTCTTTGGGGCGGGTGAAATGATTGACGGAAAATCCGATGAAATTATGCATAAATTCACGGTAATGACGTTCCCAGGGAACATAGATCATAAAACCTGTACTGAAATCCCAATAATTTTGTTTTTCATTGACAATGTCCAAAGCCGGTAACGGTAGAATGTTACCGTATATTTCATGAAGATTCCCGGAATAAATGTATTTGTTCGGATTCAGCCTTTCGTCATAATAAGAACCTTTCACTCCTAATTGAAAGTAGATATTTTTTTCTTTGTTGAAATACCCTCTCCAGGAGTAGGATAGTCCGATACTGTTCGATTTTATAAAACCACCCCCTTCATCACTTGAAATAACGGATAATCCGAATCCATAATTATTGTATGTTTTTAAATCGGCGGAAAAAAAAATCGTTGAAAAATTACCCGGAAATTTGGGCCAGAGTTTCCGATAGGTCAATTGTCCGTTGAATTCACCTTCATTCAAACCAACGAAGGAAGGATTATAATAAATCCGATTCTCCCAAAATTGAGAAAAGGAATAATCCTGAGCGAAGCTAGCCGGAGTATATATGAAAAATATAAAATAGAACAGGATTCTATTTTTAATAAATACTCGCATATTGGTTTGATTGAAATTTATTGCAATAATATAAAAAAATCGGGATTAATTTACATTTATTAAATTGAAACAAGTTTTTTTACAGGTCAATGTGCTTCATACCAATTGTTTCCGAATCCTGTACTAACCGTTAGAGGCACAGAGAGTTTTATTACATGCTCCATACAATTCGTCACCAGGCTTTTCAGGAGATATTGTTCGGATTTATGGCATTTGAAATTGAGTTCGTCATGAACTTGAATGATCATTCTGGACATCAATCCTTCTTCCTGAATGCGTTTTTGGATACAGATCATAGCCATTTTTATAATATCGGCAGCCGATCCCTGTATCGGAGCATTGATGGCATTTCGTTCCGCCATCCCTCTGACTACGGCATTCCGGGAGTTTATGTCCCGGAGATAACGTCTGCGGCCCATAATTGTTTCGACAAATTCTTTTTTTCTGGCTTTTTCGACGGATTCTTCCATGTATTTTTTCACGCCTGGATAAAGATCGAAATAACCGTCGATCAATTCTTTGCCTTCTTTGCGGCTGATGTGGAGTCTTTCGGCCAAGCCCCAGGCAGATATACCGTATATGATACCGAAATTAGCTGTTTTAGCCCGGCGGCGCATTTCAGGAGTTACTTCCTCTAAGGTGACATGATAAATTTTTGAAGCTGTAGCGGTATGTACATCTATACCGTGATTGAAAGCATGAATCAATTCTTTATCCTGACTTAAATGAGCCATCAACCGTAATTCGACCTGGGAATAGTCGGCTGAGAAAAACAAATAGTCGTCATTACCGGTAACGAAAGCCTTACGGATTTTCCGGCCTTCTTCTGTGCGGATAGGGATATTTTGCAGATTCGGGTTCAGGCTGCTTAAACGACCGGTTGCCGCTTCTGCCTGATTGAAATGAGTGTGTATTTTTCCTGTCCCCGGGTCGATAAAACTGGGAAGTGCTTCTGCATATGTCGTCAAAAGTTTTTTTAATCCCCGGTAATCCAGTATTTTATTGATAATGGGATGTTCGTCTTCTAATTTTACAAGCACTTGTTCTGAAGTACTGTATTGACCGGATTTTGTCTTTTTGTGATTACTGTCGATTTTCAGTTTATCGAAGAGTACTTCACCCAATTGCTTGGGGGAACTGATGTTGAATTCCTGATGAGCTAATTCATAGATTTCTTTTTCAATGATATCGATCCGTTCTTTTAGTTCGCTTGAAATGGACTGAAGTTCGTTACAATCGATGCTTACTCCTTCGTATTCCATGTCGGCGAGTACAAAAACCAGTGGCATTTCGATGTTGTTATAGAGTGCCAGTAAGCCGGTCTGTTGCAGATCGTCACAGAGTTTTTCACGAAGCTGGAAGATAACATCGGTTTTCTCTGCAAAATCGTTATCTTCCGTCCCTGCTTCTTCATCGAACTGGAGCGTGAGTTGCTGATCTTCTTTTTTACTTCCCGAGAGTTTATAATTGAGGTATTCCAAAGCAACCCGGCCTAAGTCGTGTGATATGTCCGGATGGAGTACATAATGGGCTATTTTAATGTCGAAAATATCATTTTTGAGTTTGATACCTGCTCTTTTCAGCCAAATGATATCGTTTTTTACATCGGCCGATATTAAAATTTTATTTTTGTTTTCAAAAATGGCCTGGAATTGGAGTATGATTTCCAATGCCTTGTTTTTGTCATTAGGCAGATTGATATAACTTACTTCGTGAAGTTTTGTCGAGAAGCACAGATGAGTCGGCCAGGAATTATACAGAGTCCCGTTTTTGAAAACAACATATAAAGCATAAAGATCTGCTTCTTCCAGTTTTTGCAGTAAAGAAGCCGGATCTTGGGAATGGTCGGTATAACTGACTTTGATGTCCGACAATTTCTCTGAGGTATCTTCTTCTATATCTGTATTCAATACCCGTTTTACCAATGAAAAGAGTTCCAGTTCTTTGAAAATAGGATCCAGAATTTTTACATCGATATGTTTCTTCTCAAGATCTTCGGGAGTGATATCGGTAGGAACTTCGGTACAAATAGTGACCAGGGTACGTGACAAATGGACGGTTGGCTGGCAATCGAGCAGATTCTGCCGTTGTTTGCCTTTGAGTTCATCGATATGGGCATATATTCCGTCGATATCTCCATATTTATAGACCAGGGTAGCAGCGCTTTTAGGGCCGATTCCGGAACATCCCGGAACATTGTCCGCCGTATCTCCCATCAGTCCTAAAATATCGATGACCTGATCCACCCGTTCGATCCCGAAATGATCCAATACTTCGGGAATACCCCAGACTTCCGATTTATTTCCTGAACGTCCGGGTTTATACATAAAAACTTTTTCACTGACCAGCTGGGCATAATCTTTATCCGGCGTGATCATATAAACGGTATAACCTTCTTTCTCCGCTCTTTTGGCCAGGGTACCGATAAAATCGTCGGCTTCGTAACCCGGCGCATCCAGACAAGAAATACCCAAACCTGCGATAATTTTTTTTATATAAGGAATGGATTTTCTCAGATCTTCCGGCATCGGGGGACGTTGTGCTTTATAAGGTGTGTACATTTCGTGCCGGAAAGTGGGACCTTCGGGATCGAAAATCACTGCGATATGAGTCGGTTTTTCTAATTCTAATAATTCGATCAGAAAATTACAAAAACCAAAGGTGGCGGAGGTGTTTATTCCTGTGGTGGTAATCCGGGGATTATTGATAAAAGCATAATACGACCGGTATATCAGTGCATAGGCGTCTAGTAGGAATAAGGTCTTAGGATCTGACATGAATATAGGATTAAAATTTATACGGACAAAGTTAGAAAAAAAAGCTCATCAGTAAGTATATCGGAGGGAGGCTTTTATATGTTATATTCTAAACATTGAGAATCGTATTTGTACTAAAAAGAGAGATTCTCTGAAAAATAAATGGGATACATTTGCAAGAAATAGATTTGTTTGTATATTTGTCGTCACAAAACAAAAACAGAGCGATGAAATCATTTTGGAATGCATATTATTTTTATTTTTACTTTTTTAGCAGAGAGTAAAGGGCTTCCGTGTAATGATTAAAAAATAGGATTAAAGTAAGCCCTGATCACTCAGGGCTTTTTTATTTGGACAAAGATGGCGACGTATTTTCGATTTAGCAGCTGGTTTTATTTTTACTTCTACTTTTATTTTATGAAGAGTAGCCGGAGGCTGTGTATTTTGTCCTGAAAATAATAATGGAATAATATAAACCCCGGCATAATATCCGGGGTTTTTTATTGACCGATATGCGAATTAAAAGTGACGGAAAATGACGAAAATTGCAATTCAAGGAGTACACGGCTGTTTTCACGAGCAAGCTGCCCGGTTGTTTTATGGAAATGAGATCGGTGTGTGTGAATGTCTTAGTTTTGAAGATTTGTTTGTTGCTTTGGATCAGGGAAAAGCTTCGGGAGCTATCATGGCTATCGAGAATACCGTGGCAGGAGGATTATTACCGAATTATTCTTTGTTGCATAAACATTCCCGCAAAGTGAAAGGGGAGGTATTCCTTCGGATTCAGCAAAACCTGATGGCTTTGCCCGGGCAGACTATAGAAGAGATTACTGAAGTGCATTCACATTATATGGCTATAGCCCAGACCCGTGAATTTTTTAAATCATATCCACATATCCGTTTGGTAGAATCGGAAGATACAGCCAAAAGTGCTGCCGATATAATGCGGAACGGACAAAGACGGATCGGTGCGATTGCTTCTGAATTGGCTGCAGAATTATTCGGTTTGGAGATTCTTCAGGCTAGTATAGAGACTCATAAGCAAAATTTCACCCGTTTTCTGATCCTGGACGACCATATTACCGTATCAGAGAAAGATATCGATAAATCCTCGATTTGCTTTACGTTGCCTCATAAGACAGGTCGGTTATCGCAGGTACTTTCCATATTTGCCTTTTATGACCTTAACCTGACGAAAATACAATCCTTGCCTATACCGGGGAAGGAATGGCAGTATTTTTTTTATGTGGATCTGAAATTCGATGATTACGGACATTATCTGGAAGCGATGAATGCTGTAAGACCATTGGTCGATGAACTGACAGTGATGGGGGAATATAAAAGTTATTGTTGATTAGAAAGTATATAAGTTGTAAATCAAAAATCGTAAACGATGATAATTAAACCGGCAAACAGAACGAATAGTGTCAGTGAATACTATTTTTCAAAAAAATTACAAGAGATTGATTTGATGAACCGACAAGGAGCCGAAGTGATTAATCTGGGAATCGGTGCCCCTGACCGGATGCCACCCGAGGAAGCTATCCTGACTTTGATCAAAGAGGCTCAGCATCCAGGTAATCACGCTTATCAAAGTTATAAAGGAATAAAAGAACTGCGTGAAGGATTTGCTACCTGGTATAAGAAATATTATCGGGTAGATTTGAATCCGGATACGGAGATTCAACCTTTGGCCGGTTCTAAAGAAGGAATTTTGTTATTGTCTCTGGCTTTTTTGAATAAAGGGGATCAAGTGCTTGTACCTAATCCCGGATATCCCACTTATTCCTCGGCTTCTTTACTGGCAGAAGCCGGGATCGTGCTTTATGATTTGAAGGAAGAAACCGGATGGATGCCCGATTTTGAACAGTTGGAAAACAGGGATCTTTCCAGGGTAAAAATGATGTGGACAAATTATCCGAATATGCCTACCGGAGCAAAAGCTACGATGGCATTATACGAAAGGTTGGTAGAGTTTGGCTTGAAACACCGGATTTTGATCTGTAATGATAATCCCTATAGTTTTATATTAAATGATGAACAACTGAGTATTTTGAGTATCGATGGGGCGAAAACCTGCTGTGTGGAACTGAACTCACTGAGTAAAGCACATCATATGTCGGGTTGGAGAATCGGGATGATTGCCGGAGATGCAGATGTCATTTCCCAGGTGTTGAAAGTGAAAAGCAATATGGATTCGGGTATGTTCAAACCGCTCCAATTGGCAGCTGTGAAAGCTTTATCCCAAAAAGACGATTGGTATGCACAATTGAATGCAGAATACCGGGAAAGACAGAAATTGGCCGGAGAAATTTTCGATCTGTTGGGTGTGAGATACGATAAACATAGCGGAGGTATGTTTTTGTGGGGAAAGATCGATGACCGGGAAGAGAGTGGGGAAAAATTGTCGGATATGATTTTGCAAAAAGCGCATGTATTTATTACTCCCGGTTTTATTTTTGGAAGTAACGGCGAACGTTATATCCGGATTTCATTGTGTGCGAAACAAGAGGTATTACGTGAAGCTGCCGGACGGATTCGCCGGGTTTTACATGTGAGTCATTTTAAACATGGTTCGTGGTGTTGAAGCAGTTGTAAATGTCGGATAAAAAGAAATGTTGATATGCAAGTTGGAATAATAGGAGTTGGATTGATCGGTGGTTCTATGGCAGTAGATTTGAAAAACCGGGGTTTTGCCGATCGTGTTGTCGGGGTTGAAGCGGATGCTTTGCATGCTTCGGCTGCGAAGGAATTGGGATTGGTAGACGAAATCGTCAGTTATGAAGAATGTATTGCTATGAGCGATATGATTGTCGTAGCTGTGCCGGTAAGTATAGCTATCCGGATGATCCCGGATATACTGGATAAGGTGGACCGTCAGGTAGTGACCGATGTCTGTTCGACGAAAGAAAAAATCAACGATATGGTTCGTTATCATCCGAACCGGAAGAATTTTGTCGCTGCTCATCCCATGGCAGGGACAGAATATTCGGGTCCCTGGGCTGCTTTGCCCGGATTATTCGACGGACGGGCAGGCATTATTTGCAATGCTGAAGATTCGGATATGCAAGCCGTCGAACTGGTCAAGCAAATGTATGATTGCCTCAATATGAGGGTGATATATATGCGGGCCGCACATCATGACATGCATACGGCTTATATTTCCCATATTTCCCATATCACTTCTTTTGCACTTGCGTTGACTGTTTTGGAAAAAGAAAAGAATGAAAAGAATATCTTTGACCTGGCTTCCGGTGGTTTTTCATCGACGGTACGATTGGCTAAAAGTAATGCAGACATGTGGGCTCCGATATTCTCTCAGAATAAAGAGAATATATTGACTGTTTTAGATACCTATATCGAAAAATTGCAGGAATTTAAAAAACATATTGCAGATTATGATGAAAAAGGAGTGAAGGACTTGATCCATAAGGCTAATAAAATAAAAAGGATCATCCGGTAAGAATACTGATTTGAATTTATAAAAAAGAAATATATGACAGCGACAAAATTAGATTTGGTAAAAGTAGAGGACTGGAGATTATTTACAGATACCACTAAGCCTATTATTATTGCAGGACCTTGCAGTGCGGAGAGTGAACAACAAGTTTTTGAAACAGCCAAAGGTTTGAAGGCCGCCGGAGTGGAAGTTTTGAGGGCAGGGATCTGGAAACCCCGTACCCGTCCGAATTGTTTCGAGGGAGTCGGTTCCGAAGGATTAGTCTGGATGAAGCGGGTGCAGCGTGAGTTAGGAATGAAAATTTCTACGGAAGTAGCTAATGTCAAACATGTGTACGAAGCTCTGAAAGCCGGCGTGGATATGTTGTGGATCGGGGCACGTACTTCTGCCAATCCTTTTGCTATGCAGGAAATAGCCGACGCTTTAAAAGGTACCGATATTCCGGTTTTAGTGAAAAATCCTGTCAATCCGGATGTCGAACTCTGGATCGGTGCTTTGGAACGCTTAAATATGGCAGGACTGAAAAAAATCGGTGTGATTCATCGGGGTTTTTCTGCTTATGTAAAATCCAAGTACCGCAATGTTCCTCAGTGGCAATTACCTATCGAGATAAAACGGCGTTTTCCCGATATGTTGATGATTTGTGACCCAAGCCATATTTCAGGTAAACGGGAATATATTCAGGAAGTTTCCCAGCAAGCGATGGATTTGGGGTTCGACGGACTGATCATCGAATCCCATATTTGTCCTGAAATAGCTTTGAGTGATGCTGCACAGCAAGTCACACCGAATTCTCTTCGGGAAATTTTAGGAAAACTGATTATCCGGGATATAGATTCGGAAAACATAGAATACAAGGAAAACATAGATGAATTGCGGGCGCAGATCGATGATATCGATAACGATATATTGGAGCTATTGACCCGGCGGATGAAGGTATCCGACGAAATCGGAAAATATAAAAAGCAAAATAATATTACTATTCTGCAACCCGGACGTTGGGATAAAATCCTGGAAAAGGTGTTTGTCAAAGGAGCTGAGACGGGACTGGATAATGAGTTTTTAGAAAAAGTTTTCAAAGCGATTCACCAAGCTTCCATCGACCGGCAAACAAAGGTGATGAACGAATAGTTTGTGTTTTCAAGTTTCCAGGTGACAGCAGCCGGCCAATAATTTGACTGCTGTATTCCCGGAAACTTTTTATCGTTTGCTAAAAGGTAACACCGATGCCTACCGTATAAGCATGCAGTTCCGGGCCTTTATCGGATTTGAACATATTGGTCAGCGTGTAGCTTCCCCAAAGGCTCAGGCGTTTATAGCCCACTCTTCCGACGAGATCGGCTTTGAAGGGGACCATATTGAAATTATTTTTTTCTTTCTTTTTGTGTTTATCCCCGCTGCTATCTTTATAAACGACTTTTGTTTTCGAATGTAATCTTACCCCTCCCATAATACCTCCGGAAATATAGAATCGGTTTCTTTTAGCCGCAGGCAGTTGAAGTTCAAGCATTAAAGGGATGGTCAGGTAGAAAGTTTTAAAACTACTACGTTTAACACTGGCAATTTTATCATTTTCGTGTAAGTCGATCGGAATAAGTTGATGATCGGCCCAGGTTACGGAACTATAATTATTTTCGAACCGTAGCCGCTGATATTCAAACCCGGCCCCCCATACAATACCGAAGTTATTTCGATGTACCAGATTGATACTGTGTTTAAAGACATTGAATTGCATTGCAAAAGAATGACTCCAATCCAATTCCATAAATTCTCCGTATTCTTCATATGCTGTGCCTTCGTACATCGAATAGTCGGTATTACCGAAATTGACGAAACCATAATAGAATCCACTCCAATGTCCTTCGAATGGCGGGTATTGGTCGTTTTTACAGATATGTCCCCGTTTATAGGCATTACGGCCTATGATAAATAATTCGGAAATATTTGCTTCCTTGTGTTTTTGACTACTGTCTCTAATAATCATTAATTCAGAGGTATCGGAATGGACTTTTTTTTCCGGTGAAATGATGATCAATTCGTCTTTTCCTACAGTAGAATCCTTCGGTTGAACCGGATTTTGTGCTACGATATTGAAAATTGGAAAAATCAAAATGATAGCGAGTAGAATTTTCATGATTGTTATTTTTAATTATTTATGTGTTATTTCGAATGTGACGGATTAAGGGGGATATTTGTTACTCCTTACCGATATTGTTTTTCAATTTTTCTGCAATCATTTTTCCTGTATTGATCATAGAAGAAAAGAGGTTGTTACTTAAAAATTTACTTTCCGAAGGCTTCCAGGCTATCGCATTTTCTGTTAAAATAAGTTCCGAAGAATTAAAAGCAGGAGAACTCATCCGGATTTTTGCCGCTTCCTGAACCGAAGTAGGAGTTATTCCACAAATGGGTAATTCCTGGATGGTCATTACCGGGATTCTTGTCGGTTGTACCGGAATAACCGGCTTTGGACAAGGAAGCGGGGGCAAAGATTGCTCTTTTATAAATAGAACCCGATCTATAGCAGGAATCTCGATCGCAGGCGGAAGGACCATGGTTATTTCGGTTGCCTGGGGGTGAATATCATCGGACTTCAGGACTGTTATAGCGATGGTCAGTATCAAAAGGAGAATAGCAGCAATCGAACTATATTTGTACCCTAATTGCCGGTAAGCCGAATGGTAAAGCTTGGATTTTCGGGTATAACGTATTTTCGTGTCCGGTGTTAGTTTCAGTTGACGGTATACTTCTGCCTGTTTTGTTATTTCTTGTTTACGGGAAGAGTGCTTAATGTCTGAAATATCTTGTGTGCTGAGCGAATTCTCAGCAATAGCGATCGCATAATAATCTTTACATGCATGGAGTTCATCTTTTTTGAGGTTTTCTTTACGGGTATATCGGACCGAGGGAGCGGTTAATTTTATTTTTGCTATGTCATCCAATAATTCCGCCAGATCTTGATTAAACAAAAGAAATACCCGTAAATCATGAATATCATCCTTAGAAAGAGTACCTTCTAAGTAGTCGATGAAATATTTCTCATAATTATTTCTATTTATATTCATGATATATTGTTAATAATAGTATTTGTATTAAAGTATCAGTTCCGGTTTACGAATAAAGTCTTTCATAAAATTCCGGGCTCTGAAAATATACACTTTCACTTGAGTCTCGGATAAAGAAGTAATTTCTGCAATTTCTTTGTAAGAGTAATTTTCATAATCCCTTAATAATACAACCGTCTTCTGTATCGGCGGTAATTTATTGAGTGCAAATTCGAGGATTTCATTTAAATCGGTAAATTTTTCCTCGGTCAAATAACTTGTCGGATTTATATTTTCAAAGTCTGCATTCTTTTTTTCATGACGAAACGTGTCGATCAGCTTGTGATAGGCGGTGGTAAAAAGGAATGACTTCGCTTTAACGCATGCAATTTCGGAGACATTTTCCCATAAAATCAGGAAACTGTCTTGTACGATATCGTCAGCTAATGCTTTGTTGTGACTGGATTTTACGATAAATCGGAACAAAGCATCTGCGAAATCATCAACGCATTTATTATATTCTTTTCTCGTCATGTTGCAGATATGACGATCGAATATAGCTAAAAGTTACAAATAAAACTAATTCTGAACTTCGTTTATCTTTTCTGTAGGATCGTGGAAGGATATAGAATTGAAGAATGTTTCCATTTCGTTTTGAATGACAGACATATGGCGGGTACGTCCTCCTATCGATATTTGATAAATATAATTATCTCTGAAAATAAATCTTTTAATATAGGTCATCTCATACTTATCTTTATAGATAGAGTATTGAATTTCTTTGATAATCATATTTTCGTAAGGAATCGTTTTTTCTTCTTTGAGGATCGCCGTTTCGATGGATAAACTCCCTTTTTTAAGTTCTTCATAAAGTATTTGAGCGTATTCACTTGTTATTCTGATCTTTTTAGATGACATATCTGAACAAACAATTCCAAATACGCAGGTCAGATCTTTGGTTTGGTAAATGGTGGAACGTATCCCGTTGTTTGTATTTACAATCTTTTCAGGAGTATTAGGAAACAGGAACGAAATACATTCCGGGGTCTGAATTCTTTGCCATTTTCCGGAGTCAGGCAATAACAGGCTAAATAATAGGCTGATTTTTATCAGTAACATCATCTTACAACTGCATTTTATTTATTTTTGTCGTAAAATTAGCGTATTTGCCGGGAAGACCGTTAATATAATGTTTAAAATATCTGAATAATAAATGAAAGTAGCTGGGATAGAAGTAGGAGACAGGCCATTGATATTGGCTCCGATGGAAGATGTGACCAATCCTCCTTTCCGGAAATTTTGTAAGAAATATGGTGCGGATTGGTTGTATTCTGAGTTTGTATCTGCCGATGCGTTGGTTCGTTCGGTGAATAAATCGTTGAAAAAATTGACGATCGATGAAACAGAACGTCCGGTTACGATTCAGATCTACGGACGTTTTATCGATTCTATGGTCGAAGCTGCCAAAATTGTGGAGGAGGTTCGGCCTGATTTTATAGATATTAATTTTGGATGTCCGGTGAAACGGGTTGCTCAGAAAGGGGCCGGGGCCGGCATGTTGAAGGACATTCCTTTGATGGTTGAAATGACACGGCAGATTGTACAAGCCGTTAAGATTCCTGTGACGGCAAAAACCCGTTTAGGCTGGGATTGTGAGCATATCATTATCGAAGACATTGCTGAACGTTTGCAGGATGTGGGGATTCAGGCTTTGGCTATTCATGGGCGTACCCGTTCTCAGATGTATTCCGGAGAAGCCGATTGGGAACCGATTGCCCGGGTAAAAAATAATCCCCGGATAAAAATTCCTATTTTAGGCAATGGAGATATTACTTCTCCGGAGAAAGCAAAAGAGGCTTTCGAGAGGTATGGAGTCGATGGCGTAATGATCGGAAGAGCTACGATCGGGCATCCCTGGATATTTAAACAAATCAGGCATTATTTTGAAACGGGTGAGTTATTACCCGATTTATCTGTAAAAGAACAGATCGAGGTGATCAAAGAACAAATTCTCTTATCGGTAGAGTGGATCGACGAGGTTCGTGGATTACTGCATATGAGGCGTCATATGGCCTCTATGTTTAAAGGTTTACCTCATTTCAGGGATCTTCGGATCCGAATGTTACAGGCTCCGACGATCGACGTTCTTTGGGAGGTTTTCGATGAAATAGAAAAGCGCTATTCAGATGATTACAACCTGATCATTTCAGATTGATTTCTTTTATTTCCGACCATAGGATGTATACTGGATTTTGACCGTTCCTGAAAATAATAATTCCATTGTTATCCTGATTGACATCACAAGTTTCTCCCAGGCTGAGCTGACTGTTATTCCGTAGCGTGATAAAGGAATATTTGTAATTTTTTGGTGCGATGGAGCGGATGTAACGAAACGGGATACGGTAGCTGATCGTATTGTTTTTACCGTCGAGCACTTCAAATTCATAGCTCTCGTCCAGATCGTAAGCCAGGTTACCGGCGAAAGTTTGTCCCGAGCGGGTGACTACTTCTCCTTTTATGGCTTGGGGACTTGGAAAATCATCATAACTCAATAAATTCAATTCGGAGATGGGGATGATCGTCAATTCTTCGAATTGTGCCCGGGATACACATACGCTACCGATATTGGGCATGTTGATCGTTATGTTTTCTACTGGGTAAAGTACATTGATCTGTGCATCTGCAGGGTCATCGTTTGGAGAGACTAAGGGGATCAATCCGAAAGTATGGTTCCCGTTTTTACCTTTGAATGCATATAACTTCTTTATTTTGTTTAAAAAAATATTTATCTGGTTCATTTTTTCCTGACTTTGTCTTTGCTGGGAATTCCAATAAATGATTCCCTTGTATATACCCTGGGTACTTTTTACCGTACCGGCGACTTGGTTCGTTTCGGGGGCAATGGCCTCCTTGTCTGCTCCCATAAAATGAATTTCACTGATATGATCCCATTTTATCGAGGTCGTTTCGGTTGGAGTAGTAATTCGTATATGGGTATTTATGTCCGATGAGTACCCTTTGACCAAAGTGAGTCGGTCTCCGTTTTTTAATTGCAGAACGATTTCATTTACATCAGTGGGCCGGATACTTTTTATATTTCCGAAACGGCAACAAAAATTATGTGTCGGAGGTGTTATGAATTCCCTGTCGTTTGCTCTGAAAACCAATCCGTCGCTCCTTTTGAAATAGGAACGATAAGGATTTTCAATTTTCGAGGCCTCAAAAAAATCTATCCAATAATTTTTGTTCCCATTCCAAGTGATGAAACCTTTATAGACTTTATTCTCTACTGTCATAATTTCACCGAAGATCCGGTAAGCGGCATCGGTTTGTGCAAAACTGATTGTGAAAATAAAGTTGGATAAAAGGATTACGATAAATTTTTTCATAGCTAAGACAATTTTCAACTATGACGAACAGCACCTGTAGATTGTTACAAAGCGAGAAAAAAATAACCGGAATATCAGTTTCCGGTTATTTTCTTTAAGTGTTTATATACATGTTTACCCTAATGTACGATTATAAGTGCAAATATGTATATAACTGCTTTTCTTTATTTAATAAATGGAATAGATAAAGGATAAGGCCATAAGTTTCCCTGGCTTGCTTTGACGGAACCTATGATAATAAATGTCAGGTTACATATCGCCAGGGCGATGAGCAGGACGACACCGATCCCTATAAGGCAAAGTATACCACTGACAATACCGTAAATCAAGCAGGAAATAATCCAATTCATCACGATTTTTCCATTGGCATCGATGTATTCGGAGCTATCTTTTTTAGTCAGCCACAATACTAAAGGCAATATCCATCCCAAACCGACGACGATACTTCCGGCCAATTGGGAAAGATGAATAAACATGGCATATTGTTTTTCCGATTCCATGATTTGGTTTTATAAAGTGGACAATGCTTTTTCCATACGGCGTATCGTTTCTTCTTTACCGATAATTTCGATAACATCGAACATATGCGGTCCTTTAGCAGCACCGATAATGGCTACCCGGAAAGGATTCATTACCTTACCGAAGCCTAAGCCTTTTTCGGTGATCCAGGCAGAAATGATTTTCTCCGTATTGGCAAAAGAATAATCATCGATACTCTTCAGTATTTCCAGTAATTCACGCATTAAAGCAGGTGTATCTTCTTTCCAATATTTTTTGGTATCTTTTTCATTAAATTCGGTAGGAGTAACGAAGAAAAAGCGGCAGTCTGCATACAAATCGGCTACAAAATTATAGCGTTCTTTCATCAGACTACAGATTTTCTCGGTTTTTTTCCTGTCGAAAACGATTTGTTCTGCTTTAAGCATTTCGTCGACTAGATCTGCTAATTCAGCATCCGGTTTAGCCACCAAATATTTATGATTAAACCATTTTGTCTTTTCGGGATCGAATTTAGCTCCTGACTTTTTAACTCTGTCTAAAGTGAATAGTTCGCATAACTCCTGAAGGGAGAATATTTCCTGGTCCGTACCCGGATTCCATCCCAAAAGGGCCAGCATATTGATGAATGCTTCAGGAAAATAACCGTCTTCTTTGTAGCCATGCCATTTTTCTCCGGTTGCCGGATCTGTAAATTCCATCGGGAATACCGGGAATCCCATTTTGTTACCGTCCCGTTTGCTTAATTTGCCGTTCCCTACCGGTTTTAAGATCAGCGGGAGGTGAGCGAATTCAGGCATGGTGCCTTCCCAACCGAAGGCTTTGTAAAGCAACACATGTAAGGGAAGAGAAGGCAACCATTCTTCTCCACGGATAACATGGGTGATTTTCATTAAGTGGTCGTCTACAATGTTGGCCAGGTGATAAGTAGGCATTCCGTCCGACTTATAGAGCACTTTATCGTCAAGCAGGGAGCTGTTGAAATGGACTTCTCCGCGAATAATGTCGTGAAGGAGAAGATCTTCATGCTCGGGCATTTTAAAACGGATGACATAATGCACACCCGCTTCCAGCAATTGTTTTACTTTACCGGCATCCATATTCAGGGAATTCTTTAATTTACCTCTGCTCGTGGCATTGTAAATAAATGTTTCCCCACGGCCTTCACACTCTTTTCTCATCGCATCCAATTCTTCGGCTGTATCGAAAGAGTAGTATGCATTTCCCGATTCAACGAGTTGGAGGGCATATTTTTTGTAGATTTCTTTTCTTTCACTTTGACGATATGGACCGTATTCTCCACCTACCCCAACTCCTTCATCCACTTTTAAGCCACACCATTTCAAAGACTCTATAATGTATTCTTCTGCACCGGGTACATACCGGGTTTGGTCAGTATCTTCGATTCTTAAAAGAAAATCTCCACCATAATGGCGGGCAAACAGATAATTGAAGAGGGCTGTTCTTACTCCTCCTAAGTGAAGCGCTCCCGTCGGACTTGGAGCAAATCTAACTCTGACTTTTCTTTCCATTGTCTTCTTGCGATTTATTGTTGTTTTTTTGGCTGATCAATATATTATGAAACAGCTCTTTGGTATATTCGATTGCTTTTCGGACGGCTGTTTCTTTTGAGGTGATATTGCTCAAGATAGGCTCCGCGTGATTATAAGGATTGTTGGGATCGTCGGTCAACAGATAGACCGTATATTTTCCGTTTTTACCGTTTTTGGTTTTGCTTACTAATCCGAACCAAACGTCAATCGATTGGTTATCGACGTAAATTGTACGTTTTACTTTGTACATTATTGTTCGTTTTTATTTTTATTCTTGAAGTTTAACAGTGTAACGACTATCATTAAACAAGCCATAGAAGCGACGTTGATATAGACCGGTGTCCTATCGGTATTGCTAAATAGAGATAGTGCACTCGATATCATCAGTAAGAAAGCAGTGAGTATTATCAGTAGGCGAATAATTTTCATAGTGGGTATAACTTATATGTAAAATTAAAATGCGGCAGGCGAATCGTTTTTTCTTATCCGTTAAACATTGTATTCGTCCTTGCTGTACGAAGGATTATAATTTCAATTGATTTTTTACCGGATTAGCATATATTTCCAGATAAATATTGTTCAGTAGGGAAATATTCCCTTCCAGTTTATCCATTTTTTGAGTCATCACTTCGATAAAACGTTTCTTTTCTTCTTCGGTATAGAATGCTTTGAATTTATTTACCGAATGTAATAAATCATAGGCAATATAATTATTCGGCCAAAGCTTGAAATTCTGATGAATTTTAGAATCGATAATTCCGGCGAGTGCTTCTATTCTGTCTCCATTGGAGGGAAGTTGATCCAGTTCATCGAATTCCTGATCTGTGAGCTGATCGATATGAAAATGTACGCGTCCTTTGTAGTCACTTAGCCCGGTGAGCATACTGTTCATATCGGCTTCGGGAGTTTTGATATATTCTCCGACGGTTTTGGTATATAATTCCGAGGTTTTCAGGGCATCGCAAGGCTCCCATTCGTAGGAGATGGCGAGGGGCATGATATGTAGTTCTCTGAAATTGATCCCGAATTGGGTGGGACCGCTCATCCTCAGCATTTTCAATAGACTGGGTTGGGCTTTATCATCGCCGTTTTTAGTTCTTCCTTCCCGTTCGGCGATCCATACCGAATCTTCGTTTTCTTCAATGACTTCCCGGATATATTTTGAACGGAGAGCCGAACTCGTAAGCATTTCTCTCACTGTTATATCTCTCTCTATGACAAAACAAGAATCTAATTTGACCAAATCGGTTACCCAGTCGTTGATCAGGAGATTACTTCCTATAGCAGCCCGGGTGTATTTATTACCATGTTGACGCAAAAGTACATTCAGGATGGCCGAATCAAGAATGATATCCCGATGATTGGACATAAAAATATAAGAAGTATTTTTGTCGACCAATTCCATTCCTGATACTGTAATTCCGTCTGTAGTCGTATTGATCAGAGATTGGATGGCCGGACCGAAAAATTTGGCTTGAAATTCCGCACGGCTTCGAATTCCTTGTAAAGCTCCTTGTATGGTTGCACGGTCCATTTTAGTTAGGTGTGTAAACAGAGTCAAAAATTCTTCTGATTTACATAGACGTTCTATTGCTGCCTCTATTTCGCTATCGCAATAGGGTCTGATGGTGTTAAATTCGGAATCCGATGTCATAATTTTATTTTAAAAAATAATTCTTTTCTGCTGCAAAGATAAAACTAAAAGCTAAAAGCTGAAAGCTATCTGCTAAAACTTCCCGGAAAATGCCTATTAATCTGTTTCTTAATTTATAATGTCTTTCCCGGGTAAGTCTTTAAAGCTACGGATAAAATTTCCATCGCTTTTTGAAGATCACTGATTTTTAGTACATAAGCTATTCTTACTTCATTTTTGCCTAATCCGGGAGTATAATAGAAGCCGCTGGCAGGGGCGAGCATAACGGTTTGACCGTTATAGTCGAATTCTTCCAATAACCATTGAGCGAATTTTTCAGCGTCGTCGACAGGCAACTTGACTATGGAATAGAAGGCCCCTTTGGGTATAGGACAAACCACTCCCGGCATTTTATTCAAGGCTTCTACCATGAAGTTTCTTCTTTTGATATATTCATGATAGACGCTTTCAAAATATTCGTCGGTGGTGTCCAGAGAGGCTTCGGCTGCAATTTGTCCTAAAGCGGGAGGGCAAAGGCGGGCCATGCCGAATTTGAGGGCTGCATCCAATATTGCTTTATTTTTAGTGATGATCGCTCCGACACGGATACCGCATTCGCTGTAACGCTTCGACATGGAATCGAAAAGAATGGTGTTTTGTTCGATTCCTTTCAGATTCATTACTGAAAAATGTTTTAAGCCATCATAACAATATCGTCTGTAGACTTCGTCAGAATATAGGTATAATTCGTGTTTTTTTACAATCTTCGCCAGCTCTTCCAGCTCTTTGGGGGAATATAGATAACCTGTCGGATTATTGGGGTTGACAATTACAATTCCTTTGGTTTTGGGTGTAATTTGTTTTTCAAATTCACTCATCGGTGGAAGGGCGAAATTGTCTTCGATTTTTGCTGTTACCGTTTTAATTTTGGCTCCGACCATTAAGGCGAAAGCCGTATAATTGGCGTAAAACGGCTCCGGTATAATAATTTCATCTCCCTCGTTCAAGGTGCTCATGAAAGCAAACAGAATGGCTTCCGAGCCACCGGTAGTAATCAGTATGTCTTCTTCGGTCAGGGAGATCCCTAATTTCTGATAATATCCGGCTAATTTGGTACGAAGCGTATGATTTCCGGCGGAAGCCGTATATTCGATTACAGGAAGTTTCATTTGCCGGACTGCTTTCAAAGCTACTTCAGGAGTAGCGATATCCGGCTGTCCGATATTCAGGTGATAGACCTTTATTCCTCTTTCTTTGGCACGGTCTGCATAAGGGACCAGCTTACGGATCGGAGAAGCCGGGATTTTTTTTCCTTTTTCTGAGATTTGTAACATATTGTATTTCTTTGAAGGTTCCTCTTTTTAAATGCCCCTCAAGATACAATATTTTTTACATTCCTGCAATCGTTTTCAGTTTTTCAATATTCAATAATTTTATTTTACGTCCTTTGACTTCGATCAATCCGTCGTTTTTGTAGTCGGAAAGTAAACGAATAACGGTTTCTGTCGCTGTCCCGACAAAATTGCTAAGGTCTTCACGGGTGATATTCAGTTTTAAACTTCCGTCTTGTTCGATACCGAAATCATCTGCAATGAGGAGTAAGATCTCGGCCAGGCGTTCTTTTACAGATTTTTGTGCAATATCCCGGATGTAACGATTCGAGTCGCCCAATTCTTTACAGGCTATTTGCATCATATCGTAGGCAAAACCTGAATTATTCCGGATTAAGTTTAACAAAACCGAATCGGGTATATAACATAGAATTGCCTCTGAATGTGTTTCTATAGAGGTGCAAGCAGGTTCGTGCCGGATGACTGAACGGAAGCCGAAGAGGTCTCCTTCCTGATCGAATTTGATAATTTGCTCTTTCCCTTCATGCCCTGTTTGATATATTTTGATGATTCCGCTGTATATGAAATAACAACCTTTGATTCTTGTGCCTTCCGCGTAAATCAGTTCACCTTTCTTGTAATATTTGACCGAATCCGGACGAAGCAGGCCTTTTAATTCTTCGTCCGAAAGATTGGTAAAGGTCTGTTTTAGTTTTTTGTAACAAGACCCTAAGTCCGGCAAAACTATATTTGAATGTTTGTTTAATTCGTTTTTCATTCTCTGGTATCCTTTTCTATGAGCATTTCCTGAATGCACCGGGTTATGCTTTTTTCATCGAATCCGCATTCTTCATATAATTGTTGTTGAGTTCCGTGCTCGATAAACTTATCCGGAATTCCTAATCTTTTTATAGTAGCATGATATTGGTGGTCGGCCATAAATTCGGCGACAGCACTTCCTAATCCACCTTGAATCGTTCCGTCTTCCAAGGTGATTATTTTAGAAAATTTTTGAAAAACGGTATGTAATAATTCTTCGTCTATAGGTTTTAAAAAACGCATATCATAAAGGGCGACGAGCGATTCTTCGAAGTGAGATACAGCTTTCTTCGCTACATTTCCGATACTTCCGATAGATAAAATCGCTATTTTTTCTCCCTCGATCAAACATCTGCCTTTACCGATTTCCAGTTCCTGAAAAGGAGTATGCCAATCGGCAAGAAAACCGTTTCCGCGTGGATAGCGGATGGAAAAAGGTCCCTGGTCAGGTAATTGGGCGGTGTACATCATATTTCTCAGTTCCGCTTCGTCCAGGGGAGCTGCGATGATCATATTCGGAATGCATCTGAAATAGGCTAAATCAAAAGCTCCATGATGGGTGGCTCCGTCGGCTCCGACAAAACCGGCCCGGTCGAGGCAAAATACAACATTCAGATTTTGTAGGGCGACATCATGAATCACCTGATCGTAGGCTCTCTGCATAAATGAAGAATAGATATTGCAGAAAGGAACAAATCCTTTTGCCGCCAGGCCGGCAGAAAAAGTGACGGCGTGTTGCTCGGCAATCCCGACATCGAAACAACGATCCGGCATTTCATGCATCATGATATTTAATGAACAGCCGGTAGGCATAGCAGGGGTGATTCCGATGATCTTGGAATTGCTCTTCGCCAGCTCTGTGACTGTGTTTCCAAAAACATCCTGAAATTTGGCCGGAATGTTAGGATTATTCTCTTTAATTCGCTCTCCGGTCACTTTATTGAACTTGCCGGGGGCATGCCAGATTGTTTGATTGATTTCGGCTTCTTTAAATCCTTTTCCTTTGACCGTAATGCAATGCAAAACTTTAGGACCCGGTATATTTTTCAGGTCCCGTAATATTTTGATCAGATGATGGATATCGTGGCCGTCGACAGGACCGAAATAACGTAATCCCATAGCTTCGAAAAGATTACTTTTTTTCAGAAGCATCGATTTTATGCTATTGTCGATATTCTGGATAAAATTCCTCATGCCTGGACTGATCCGGTTTAGTTTACCTAAAACGTTCCATACATCCCCCTTGATTTTATTATAGGTCTTAGAAGTACTGATGTCCAACAGATATTCGTTCAAGCCTCCTACGTTGGGATCGATCGCCATATTATTGTCGTTCAGGATGACTAATAGGTTGGAATCGTATACCCCGGCATTGTTGAGGGCTTCGAAAGCCATTCCGCCTGTCATCGAACCGTCGCCGATTACGGCCACGCTTTGCCGCCCGGTTTCTCCGTTGATTTTTGCTGCAATAGCCATGCCTAAAGCTGCCGAAATCGAAGTAGAAGAATGACCTGTACCGAACGAATCGTATTCACTTTCCGATATCTTCGGGAAACCGCTGATTCCTCCGTAGATACGTTTGGTTTTGAATTGTTCTTTGCGGCCGGTGAGTATTTTATGGGCATAAGATTGATGTCCGACGTCCCAAACAAGATTGTCGTAAGGGGTGTCGAGGATATAATGAAGCGCAACAGTCAATTCTACGACTCCCAGACTTGATCCGAGATGTCCCGGATTTTCGGCACAATCATCGATGATTTTCTGCCGGATTTCCTGACATAACTGAATCAATGAATCTTCAGATACTTTTTTTAAATCTTCAGGTGTATTTATAGAATCAAGGATACTCATGTATGCATCATTTGCTAATAAATAATGGGCTAATAACAAACATCAACCTATTAGTTCATATTATATTAGCAGATTAATAGACGATCGTACCGATCTGTTGGCCTTCCATTAATTTTTTAAGGTTTCCTTCAACATCCATATTGAAAACAACGATAGGAAGGTGGTTTTCTTTGCACATGGTCGTTGCGGTGAGATCCATGACTTTTAACCCTTTATTATAAATTTCGTCATATGTGATTTTCTCGAATTTGGTGGCTGTCGGATCTTTTTCCGGATCGGCGGTATAAATACCGTCTACCCGTGTCCCTTTCAACATGGCATCGGCTTCTATTTCTATGGCACGCAAACTACTGCCTGTATCGGTTGTGAAATAGGGATTACCCGTTCCGGCACTGAAAATGGTGACATAGCCGTTTTCAAGGTATTCTATCGCTTTGGCTTTGGAGTAGAATTCTCCGATGGGCTCCATGCGTATAGCTGTCAGTACTTTGTTCCGGCAATTCTCGTTGTCGAGTGCCGAACTGAGTGCCAGACTATTGATTACGGTGGCCAACATACCCATACTATCTCCTTTAACCCGGTCGAATCCTTTATTGGTACCGCTCAGTCCCCGGAAAATATTTCCTCCGCCGATTACTATTCCTATCTGGATGCCCATTTCGGCGATTTCTTTTATTTGTCGGGCGTAGCTTTCGACACGGGTCACGTCTATCCCGTATTTTTGAGCGCCCATTAACGACTCTCCGCTGAGTTTAAGAAGTATCCTGTTAAATTTCATCATGTTAGGTTTAAAGTTGAATGACAGATTTCATTTTTATCGTTTATTCTATCAAAAAGATTTTCTATATTGTGAAAAATTACAACAAAACTAGTTATTTTTATCCGATTATAGAGCAAAGCCTGTATAAAAAATAGATCGTAGTTTTTATTGTTAATTTTTTATCATTGATGAAGATGAACGAACAGAATCGTAATTTGTTGATATTATTATCAATATGTGTATTAACCATTTTCCCTCTTTTAGGTTTAACGGATTATAATACGAAAGGTGAGCCTCGGGAAGCTATTGTGGCTTATTCTATGTTGGAACACGGGAATTGGATTTTGCCCCGGAATTATGGTGGTGAGATTGCTTTTAAACCTCCTTTTTTGCATTGGAGTGTGGCTGCTGTTTCCACTTTGTGCGGTGAAGTGTCCGAATACTCCTCCCGGGTTCCGTCTGCTTTGGCCTTGATCATTATGGCTGCCGCTATTTATTGGTTTTATGCCAGACGTAAAGGGGCAACTGTCGGGTTATTGACCGCCTTTGTCATGTTGACCTGTTTCGAGGTACACCGTGCCGGTTTCACCTGCCGGGTAGATATGGTATTGACCGCTTTTATTGTGTTGGCTATTATCCGTTTTTATTCGTGGTATGAAAAAGATTTGAGAGGGATCCCCTGGCTGGCTATTCTGTTTATGGGATGTGCTACCTTGACTAAAGGACCGGTGGGGATTATTTTACCTTGTTTGGTAGCCGGCGTATTTCTTTGGATAAGAAAAGGACATTTCTGGAAATTGGTTTTGCGTTTTATCGGGATAGCCCTATTGGCTTGTGTGTTACCTGCCATTTGGTATGTTTTGGCTTACAACGAAGGAAAGCAGGAATTTTTAGATTTGATGATGGAAGAAAATTTCGGGCGGTTTTTAGGTAAGATGTCTTATGCTTCCCATGAAAATCCTTTTTATTATAATATTTATATGCTTATGGCCGGCTATCTCCCCTGGACTTTGTTGTTGCTCTTCTCTCTTTTCTGTTTGCGTTACCGCAAATGGACCGGGACCTGGAAAGAGAAGTGGCAACAAATGGTAGAGAAAGTCCGGACCAGTGATCCGGTTCACTTGTATTCTTTTTTGACTATAGCACTGATATTTGTATTTTATTGTATCCCTGCAAGTAAGAGAAGTGTTTATCTGTTACCGATATACCCTTTTATCGGTTATTTTCTGGCGGTTTATTTTTTTTGGTTGGTTCGTATGGGGAAAACTGCCATAAAGATTTTTGCTATCGTTATCTCTTGCCTTATTATTTTACTGACTGTCGTATTTTTTGTCGTGAAAGCAGGAGCTGTTCCCGACACGATTTTTGCGGGTAAAAGGGCTGTAGAGAATATCGCTTTTTTGCATGCGTTGGAAGAAATTCCAATGAATTTATTCAATATTGTTCTGATCTTTTTACCGATTGTTGCTGTCGTTGTTTTGCTTAGAAAATTGAAAAGTAAACCCTGGAATACTCAGGTATTGTATGCTTTGTGCGGATTATTGTTTACGATATTTGTCGTTTTGGACGGAGTTTATCAGCCTGCCGTATTGAATACCAAATCGGATATCGGTTTGGCGCAGGAAGCACGGAAATGGGTGCCCGAAGGAAAAATTTATTCTTATACTTATTTCTTCTATAGTGTCAATTTTTTCAATGGTGACCGGATGGCGCTTTTTGAAAAAGAATTGCCTGAAGAAGGCTACGTTTTAGTGAAGCAGGGGCTATTGGAAGAATTTCGTCAGAAATATGGAGAGGAATATGTTTTAGATACGGTTTATACTTCGAATCGCCGGAGTTGTGATGTCAGAGATATAATCCATATTCTTCATTTTACCAAAGAGAAGGCGATAGGAAATGCAGAAACGGAAGAACGTTTTTAACAGAAACCGTGTTTTGCAGATGGTCGGAAAATATCCGACCATCTGCAAATAGCCCGGTTATTTATTTCAGATTGACATCTTCTTCGATAAAATAACGGGGACGTTGTTTCACTTCTTTGTAAATCTTTCCGATATATATTCCGGTTATTCCGATAGCCATCATAATCATTCCACCGATAAACCAGATAGAGACCAGTAAGGAGGTCCAACCCGGTATGGTATGGGCATGAGCATGTTGTACCAAGGCGTAAATAATCATGATAATGGGGACGATTATTCCGAAAATAAATCCTCCCGTCAGGATTAGCTGAAGCGGTTTTACAGAAAAAGAGGTAATACCGTCCAGGGCAAAAGAAAGCATCTTTTTGAACGGATATTTGGATTCTCCTGCAAACCGGCTTTTCCGGTCATAATATACGTAAGCTTCGGGGAAACCGATTAGCCGGACTATTCCACGGAGAAATAGATTGCGTTCCGGATAGGATACGAGTGCCTGTAACGCGCGTTTACTCATCAGTCGGAAGTCGGCATGATTATAGACGACATCGCTTCCCATTTTACGGATTAGCTGATAGAATAATAAAGCTGTATTTTTCTTAAACCAGGTATCGGTCGTCCGTTCCCGCCTTACTCCATAGACAATATCCGCTCCCTGTAGGAAACAATCGGTCATCTCTTCGATAGCATCGACATCGTCCTGTAAATCGGCATCGATTGAAATGGCGGCATCGCAGTGTGTACTGGCCCATTCCAGGCCTGCTAACAAGGCATATTGATGACCGGAATTATGAGCCAATTTTAAACCACCGACGAGTCCGTTTGTTTTACCTGCCTCGGTAATGATTTCCCAGGTTTTGTCTTTACTGCCGTCGTCGACAAATAATATTTTTCCAATGGAGATTTTTCCGTTTTCCAGCATTCTGTTCAGGACGCCGGATAATTGCCGGATAGTTTCCGGAAGTACGCTTTCCTCATTATAACACGGAACTACGATAATAAGGTGGGTTGTATTCATGGTTTATTATGGATTAGAATGTGGTTTGTCGGTTGTCAGTTGTTTACGGATCAGATATTCTGTCGTTTGCAACATGGAGAAGGCATAGGTTTTCAGTGAGTCGAATGTCGCATTCGCTGTTGCCGGGCTTAGAGTTCCGTTATGAATATTATAATTGAACTCTTGTTTACTTTCCGTATCGTAAATATAGAAATGTTTTGTGTCTTTGACTCCTAACATATTGTCTGCACTAAAAAACATACAAGGACGTTCTTCTTTTAATAAATCTATTCCCAGATTGTTTTGAATATAATTGATACGTAACATACCCAATAAAGTAGGAGCTACGTCGATCTGTCCTCCGAAATTTTCTTTTTCTTCTGCGGTGAGAAGTGCGGGAGCATAAAACATCAAAGGAATGTGATTGTACGATTGAGGCATTTCACTATCCGGATTGCCGACTAATTTTCCGTGATCGCCCAATAAGACGAAGATCGTATTGTCGAACCAAGGTTGTTGCGAGGCTTTATGCATGAATTGACGAATCGACCAGTCGGCGTATTCTACGATTTGTTCTTCTATGTTTTTACTTTTAGGCTGGAAATAGGACGGAATCACGTAAGGAGGATGGTTGCTGATAGAAAGTAAGACAGCAAAAAACGGACTAGTCTGAGCGGACTGTTTTTTCAAATGATTCAGTGCATAGTCGTAAAGAAAATCATCTTGTACGCCGAAACCATTGACTACTTTTTCGGACGGGTAGTTTTCCTGAGAAAAGATCTCGTCGAAGCCATTGGTACGAAAAAAAGCATTCATATTGTCGTATTGGGATTCGTGGGTCATAAAGAACATGGTGCGGTAACCCTGTTCTTTTAATATAGTCGGAAGACCGGAATAAGTGGGAATGACAGAACCTTTCATCGCGTTTCGTTTTAAGATGGAAGGAAAAGAATAAAGGGTCGCATACATGCCATGATTCGTATGGATTCCTGAGGAATAAAAATTAGAGAATGCTAAGGATTGTCGGTATAAACTGTCCAGAAAAGGAGTCAGCTCCTTCTGCTGTCCAAAACGTTTCATCAGATGGGCAGACATCGATTCCATAAAAATCAGCACAATATTCGGACGTCTTAAACTGTCGGAGGCGTTGATTTGGCGTGCAATGGGAGAGATCCCTTCGATTCCCGGCCGGTTTAAATAGTGTCGGGTATTTTCCAACGCTTCGTTTTCCGGCATAAGATGAAGGTATCGGTTTTCTTTCCGTGAATCGTCTAACGTACTGCTTAACAGATTGAATACCGGACTGATGCCCAATTGATTCAAAAACGGATCGGTACAATAATAAGCTGCACTGACTTTTATCGGATTATATCCGGTACGTCCCCGGATACCGAACAGGCAGAGG
>UMHO01007794.1_pt1 | contig 81974 bp, 54 predicted proteins | sample 1965561 | NCBI WGS metagenome assembly UMHO01 (sample SAMEA4836102, study PRJEB28245) | human gut metagenome | biome: gut microbiome; material: fecal sample | place: Denmark | collected 2008 | reverse complement strand
GGCGGACGGCGTTACGGGCGTGTATTCGAGCATGTGGTCGGTGCGGTATTTGTCGAGGAAGCTGAACGAGGAGATGTCGTTGCCGCAGGCGTCGTGGACCGTGACGTAATAGTCGTCGTACTCCCGGACCGCCTTCAGCTGCGAGGCGGGAACCGCGGCTCCGTTTTCGCGGCATTCGAATTTCCACGTCGGATGCCAGTCCCAGACGTTGAGGCGCACGACCGGCCTGCCTTCGGCGTTTTTCAGCCCCGAGTTGTAGACCCGGCAGTATTGCTCGTCGCTGTCGCTGAAATTCACGCTCCGCCGCTCCGTGATCGTTCCGCCGCTGAAATCGTAACGGGTGAATGTCGCCGGGGCGCCGTCGTGGCAGAGCGGGAAATACCACCATGCGCCGCATACGCACGGGTGCGTGTACTCGGTCACGCTCATGTCGCTGCGCGGTACGGTGACCGTTTCGGCGATGTGGTTGTGGCCCGACCAGATCGTGACGGGCAGCTGCTTGTCCTTGTAGATGTCGAGCAATTCGTCGGCGTTGTCCATCGGGTTGGGCGACGAGGCCCCCGGGTTGCGGCGGAAGGCCGGGCAATGCCACGCGATTACGATGCGCTCGACGTCCGACGGCATGTAGTCGGCGTCCTTCTGCGCCCAGTCCATCTGACGCCGGTTGAGGCGGACGGCGAACGACCGGTCGCCGCCGGTGTTGACATACTGCGTATTGTCGAACACGACGTAGTGCACCTTGCCGATGTTGACGGCGTAGTATGTCGGCCCGAGCGCGGAGATATAGGCCAGTTCGGCCGCCGAATCGTCGTCGCCGGCGATGTTCTGCACGGCCATGTCGTGGTCGTGGTTGCCGATGGCGTGGAAGGTCTGGATCGGCATGCCCCCGCGTTCGCAGACGTTGACGAAATTGGCCAGCGTCGCCTTGTTGGCGTTGGTCCAGTGCGACTCCTGCGTCATGTCGCCCAGATTCATGCCGTAGACCGGCACGCCTGCGGGCAGGGCTTTGACGTAGTCGCGCAGCGCCTTGAGGTAGGTGCGGCGGAACGTCGTGGAGTCCAGTTCGCCCTTCGGGGGACAGATCGACGGCGTGGCCGACGATGTGGTCTTGATCATCGCCCGGTTGCGGATATGCATGTCGGCCGACACGATCATAATGTGGCGGTCGTTGTTCACCTTTTTCAGCGTGAAGTCGTGCCGCTGCACCTGCTCCACGCTCGTGGGAGCGGTGACCCTGCGGTAGAAGCGGGGGATGAACCCACGCGTGGATTCGACCTCGTAACCCGACGGGACGGTCAGGTAGACCAGTTTCGACTTGTCGGACGACGTGCGCAGCCCGTAGGCCCCCTGTTTGTTCGTGCGCGTCATGTTCACGCCGTCGGTCACGACGACGCCCTGCACGGCGGCGCCGGCGCACGTCACGACCCCGCGCACGGTGGCTTTCGGGTCGATCTTCGACCAGTCGACGCCGTCGTCGGGCGAAGGGGGCGGATCGACGGGTTTTTCCTGTTCTCCGGGATCGTCGCCCGAACCCGAACAGCATATGCCGCCGGCGGATATTGCGAGCAGGGCGGCCAATAAAAGCAACAGTTTTTTCATGGTTGCGGTTTTTGCGGTTTGCGGCATGGGACGGCTTTCGGGAAAAGCGGGGAAAGGACGGTCGTCCTCTCCCCGCTTCGACCGTTCGTTACACGCCGCTATTTGTTATAGCGGATGGCGAAATATTCGAGGCTGCTGGCGTGTTCCGCGGCCAGGGCAGCGCCGCTGGCGCTCTGGTTCAGGCGCGCGTTGGCGTAGTCGGAGCCGTCGCTGCAGAGGTCGCTCGTCGGGCGAAGCCGGATGTAGACGTTTTCGTGGCCGAGAATCTCCTGGGGAAGCTCGAAGTCGATGCTTTTGTAGGCTACGCACGACGAATAGAGCGTGTTCGCCCAGACGGAAACGTCGGGGATGGTGTATTCGCCGATCAGATTCCACTGCGAGTCGTCCTTTGCGGCCTGCGAATCGGTCAGCGACCATTCGGCACACCAGAAACGGGGCGAGAAGAAGCTCTGCTGCGTGTTCATAACGGAAATCTGCATCGAGATATGCGATGTCGTGATGCCTTCGGTCGAGAAGTTGATCAGCCAGGCGTAGGGGCGGTCGGTGTCGTCGTCCCACCAGAAGTGGTTGGCGAAGGCGGTGTAGCAGGAACCGTATACATTCCCCTTGCCGCGCATACCCGTGCTGCCGTTGTAGTTGATTTGCGTGGAATTCGTCGCAATCTCATTGTTGCCCGGCCAGCCACCCGTGCCGTTTGCCGCGTTTTTATCCTTGGCATAGGGACCGCACCACTCCAGCGTTCCGTCGGGATTGCGGCTCACCAGATCGTCCATCAGCGGATTCCAGCTCTCCTTCGCGGGGTCGATCACTACGCCGATGCCGTTCTTGTTGCCGAAGTTGGCTCCGAAGATATAGGAGGCATTGTTGCCGACGGGACCCAGGTATTCGTAGGTTCCGCCGCCCCACATGTGCTGCTGGAAGGTGGCCTGCAGGTACTCTTTGCTGGCGGAGCCGGTGTACTTCTCCTGATAGGTGTGCGTCAGGTAGCCGTTCGTTCCGTAGGTGGGTTTCTGGACCTTGTTCTCCAGGTCGGGATTCCAGTAGCGGTACTCCGTCAGCAGGGCCGAGAAACTGTCTTCGACGCTGTTCTGCATGTTGTCCCAGATGTCGCCCTTGGTCTGGTGGCGGATCTGGTAGCGGCCGATGAAGCCGAGCGTCGGATCGTCGTCCATTTCGGCCGGGTCGGCTCCGTCGCGCCATTCGAAACGCGAGAAACGCTCGTGGACGATGACGCCCGAAATCTTGCCCGAGCCGTAGGGCAGGCGCGTGCCGTCGCTGCGGTAGGCGCAGTTGGTGTTGGTCAGCATGTACATGTCATCGCCGTTGATGTCGCGCACGAGCAGCGGGTATTTGCTGATGCGGCTTGCGCCCGTGCCGATCGCATAGCCCTCGTTGATGGGCGTGATTGCGCCTTTGCGTACGGGGAACTCGACGTCCTTCAGGGTGACGTAGGTGTAGATGTCGTCGTCGGTGAGCTGGCTCATCCACTTCTCCTTCACGGGAACGTCCGATGCCGAACCCGCAATGCGCGAAATGACCATCGCCTTGGTGACGTTGCGCAGTTCATAGCGGTCGGGGGTCTCGACCAGGTAGCCCGAGGCGCCCTGAATGAGGATCTGCACGTGGTCGTACTGTTCGAAGACGTTGTCTTCGGCCGTGGCGGTCTGGACGGCGATGCCGTATTTGCCGTCGTAGGTTTCGAGGTAGACGGTCCGGTCCGATATGCTGTAATCAATCTTTGCGGTCGTGCTTTGCGTGTTCTCACCCGCATTGTGGTTCTTGGTGTTGCTCACCACGATGCCTTCGAGGATGACGTAGTCTTCGACCTTCTTGTTCATGGCATACGTCCGGCGGAACTCCTCGAATGTGATCTGACGTCCGAGGGTCTCCTTCGCCGTGCGTTGCAGGAGGTTGAATTCGACGGAGACGGTCTCGTCCCAGCCGTCGGTGAAGGAGAGCGACACGGCAGCCGAACGCGGGATTTCATCTGCGGCGTTCGCCTCGGTCGTGATGGACAGACTGCGCTTTTCGCTCTCGGAATCCACGATTTCGAGACTCTCGATCCAATCGGCGTTGTCGGCCTTGGCATACTCGATGTCGACAGTGATCTCCGAGAAGGGAATGTTGGTCTCGATCGGCGAGATGTTCTCGCCGCCGGCTCCGGCGACGATGACGGACGAGTTGGCGAACTCGATCTTGGCGTCCACGAGCGCCTTCTGCTTGACGTAGACCGTGTCGCGGCGCGCGTCCACGTCGGAGCAGAGCACGAAGCCCGCTTTGCGTTTGAAGCCTTCGTTGAATTCGCATTCGGCGGTGATGGCGCCCTTTCCGTCCTCCGTCTCACCGCAGGTCAGGCTGATCCAGTCGGCCTGGTTGATACGCTCGATATGGAAGGCGCTGTTGGCGTAGATGTCGATGTCGAACGTATTCGCATCGGCTTCGACGACGAACTCCTTCTTCAGCGCGCCCAGTTTGACCAGGGCCAGATCGTCGGCGTCGTCGACGCTGCAGGCCGCCGAGGCTGCGCATACGGCCGCAATGCCTAAAAATTTAAATATCGATTTACGACAGTTCATATTCTATACGTTTTATTCGTTGTTGTTTGTTCCGGCCGTGCGCGGCGGACGGTGCATCCGCCGCGCGACCGCAATTCGTTTAGTTGTAGCGTACCGTTATCGTTCCGATACGGGCCTGGCTGTTACCGGCCGCAACGGACGGCGTCAGCGTTCCCTTCTCGATGCCCAGCGCCGTCAGGTAGTTCGAAGACGTGGCTTTGGGGTCGATGTCGGTAACCTTGTCGGCCACCTGCAAGCGCAGAACCACTTTCTCCCGGCCGAAGCAGTCGGCGGGCAGTTTGCGCAGGTGCTCGGTGAAGCCCGGGGTCGAATCCTGCGACGTGGTCGACCACCACGTGATCGAACGCTTCTTGATGATCGGGCTGTCGGGAACGGCCTGGAACGTCGCTCCGCCGTCGACCGAATAGAGCAGGTTCCAGTGCGCCGGGCCGGAGAGGGTCGTGTTGCTCATCGAGCCGTGGCCCCAGACGATGCCGAAGACCATGTTCGAACCGCTGATTCCCTGCGTGGAGAACGAAATGTCGAAGTATTTGCCCTTGTCGGCGTCGAAATCCCACCATTGCTGGGTGAACGTGATGCCGCCGTTTGCCACCAGACCTTTCTGTTCGGAGGAGGCGCCTCCCTTGCCCGAGCAGACGACGTTGTTGAAGTCCGCTGCGGCACCCTGCGTGGCGCCGTATTTATTGATCTCGCCTTCGCCGATCTCCGGTATGAGGTCGGTCTTGCGGTCGTTCCAGTTCCACTCGACGACGGTTTTCGAGAACGGTTCGTCGGTCAGCGCGATCTCCTCGGCGGTCATGGCGCGCAACTGGTAGCGGCCCAGGTCGCCGAAGCGGATCGGGGCGACGTCGTCAGCCACGACGATGCCGCGGAACGTGCCCGAACCCTGCGGTACGACGGAGTTGAAATCCAGGTCGCGGCCCGAGCTGAAACGCCGCCAGGGAGCGGCCGTATTGGTCAGCATGTAGATGGTCCGGCCCGTGTTGTCGTAGCACATCAGCGGGGCCACGTCCCAGCGCGGGGCGGTAGCCGTGCCGATCGGGTTGATGTTGTCCTTGAACGAATAGCCGTCGGTGCAGTTGGTGTAGGCGCCGTCCTTGCACATGATTTCGAGGTTGGTGACCGACACCAGCGTGAAGATGTCGTCGTCGGTGAGTTCGCCGATCGTCTTCGTCTTGACCGGAATCTTGAACTCGTCGGGCGTCGAGGTTTCGAGGATGTTGGCCGCGGTAAGTCCCGTGATGGTGTAGCACTCGGGGGAGTTCTTCTTTTCGAGCGTGGCCCCGTTCAGGGAGAGGCGCACCTTCGAGAAGCGGGCCGGCGTGTTGTCTTCGGAGGAGGCGAATTTCAGGCAGAAGCCCCACTTGCCGTCGAGGCTCTCGATATAGGCCGTCCGGTCGTTTTCGCCGCGGTCGAAGAAGAACTGTTGGGTCTGGGGACTCGAAACGACGTTCTTGCTGTCGGGGTCGCTGACGATGTAGCCTTCGATATACTGCTGGAGCGTGATCTCGCCCGGAGTCAGGGCGCGCACCGCGGCGAAATCGGCAGCGGTCGGGTAGGGCTTCTGGGTGATTTTGCACGAGGCTGAAACGGAGTTGCCGTGTTCGTCGGTGAAGTTGAGCCGGATCGTGGCGGTGCGCGGCTCCGAACCCTCGTTTTTGGCCAGCGAGAACGTCAGGCCGTCGTCGGTGATCGCGGGCTTCAGAATCCACTCGGCGCCCTCCGCGACGGGAACGTCGTACGCCACGTCGTAACCGATCTGGTCGGAGTAGGGCACGAGGTTGTTGGTCGTGGCCGGAACCGCGCAATCCTGGGCGTAACCTTCGTACGTTTCGGCATTGCTGTCCAGCTTGAGCGCCGGCAGGGCGATGCCCTGCGTGACGGTGAGCACCGATTTGGTGATCTCGCCCTTGGCGTCTTCGATGAAGAGGGTCAGATCGGCGATGCGCGCAAATCCGGAGTCGTTGTCCGTGACCTCGAACGTGATTCCCTTGTAGGTGGCCGAGACGTTGGAGATCCACGGTTCGACGGGCTGCGCCTGCGGCTCGTCGCCGCCTTCGCCTTCGCCGCCCTCTTCGCCCTCTTCGGCGCGGGTCAGGACGGTGACGGGATCGTTGGGCAGGCCGTCGTTGTCGTAATAGGTGACGTTGGCTTCCAGATCGTCGATGCAGTAGCGCAGGTTGGTGCTGATCGGCGTGAAGATCTGCGACCGGGACTTCAGCAGCGTAACCGCCGGTTTCGAGAACGAGAGCGAAGCGTCGGTGATGGCTCCGGCCTGCGAGAACATCACCGTATCGGTCAGGGAACCTTTCTCGAACACGACGCCGATCTTTCTCGAAATGCCGTAGTTGGCCGAATAGGTGAATACGATTTCGTTATTGCCGTATCCCTGGAGTTTGTTGAGGGAGGCCCACTTCACGGGACGCGTGAAGCGCGCCGTCCAGTCGCCGTTCGAGTAGACCAGCACGTGCGTCGAACCGGCATCCTTGGTCAGGGAAAGTTCGCGCGCCGAGACCGCCAGAGGCAGGTCCAGCTCGAAATCCTCCTGGCAGCCGGTCAGGGCCGTCGTCAGGGCCGTCAGGGCGATCAGTACGCCGGCGACCGATCTTTTCTGTTTATTGAATATTGTTTTCATTCGTCTGAAAGTTTCGGATTATTACAAGCCGTAAGCCTTGTATTCGTTGTTGTCGAGGTTGTTCTTCGAGTAGGTGACCTCCGTGTCGGGAATGGGATAGTAGCGGTGGCACGGTTTGATCCGGCTGTTAGCCGTGTTGAGTTGCAGATAGGCGTAGTCGCTGTTGTCCGTTACGGCTTCGTACCAGATGCCCCAGCGGACCAGGTCGTACTTGCGCTGGAATTCGCCGAAAAGCTCGCGGGCGCGCTCGTTGCGGATCTCCTCCTCGAGGCGCGCGGGGGTGCGGAAGGTGTACTTGGACAGATTGGCGCGCGTGCGGGTCATGTCGAGGTATTCGACCGCCTTTTCGTAGTTTTCCTTGTAGAAATAGCACTCGGCCATCATCAGCAGCGCGTCGGCATAGCGGAAGACCTTGTAGTTGTTGCCGTCGTTCGAGGCCTGCATGTTCGGACACCAGAATTTCGGTCCGCACCACGGGCGGGTGTTGGTGCTGTTGAACGTCTTGTCCTCGTATCCCCATGCCATGTTGTACTTGGCGCGGATGTCCTTGCCCATTTTGGACTGGAGACCCTGGCTGAAATAGACGTTCGGACGCATCGCCGACCAGACGGTCGCCTGGTCGCCCAGTTCGGGAATCTCCACGCCGTCGTAGACCGCCGAATTGGCCGCACGCGGGTAGGGCTGGCAGATGCAGGCCACGTTGGACGTGTAGGTAAGGGCGCCCTGGGTGTAGGTGTGCTGAATTTCCATGATCGACTCCGGGGTGTTCTTGTTCCGGAACAGGATATTCTCGGCGTAGTCGTACTGCGACAGCGGACCGTAAATCGTTTCGATCTGCTCCAGCGCGTCCAGCGCCACGTCCCACTGCTTGTTCCACATGGCCATCTTGGCGATGAGCATGTAGGCGCAGGAGGCTCCCAGACGATTGGCCTCGTTGTCGTAGGTGCGGGTTTGGGCGGCGAGGGGAGCTATCGACTGAAGGTCTTCGATGACCTTGTTGCGGGTCTCGTTGGCGTCCATGCGCGGCAGCACCTGAATCCGGCTCAAAACCTCGTTGTCCGTAACGTCGTCGAAATAGAACGGAACGTTGCCGAAGAAGCAGGTCAGCGTCCAGTAGAAGAACGCCCGCAGGGTTTTCGCCTCGCAAAGCAGCTGGTGGTACTGCTCCTCGCTGATCACCTCGTTTTTATAGGCGCGCTCGATGCCGTTGACGGCGAAGTTGCAGCGCTGTACGCCGAGGTAGCCGTTGCGCCAGACCGTCGAACCCATGCGCGGCACGGCGGGCGAGATGTCCAGGCTGGCGTCGAGCGTTCCCGACGGGCAGTAGGCGATGTCGGTGACGCACTCGGTGGCGATCATGTAGGTATAGGTGTAGATCGACTTGATCGGAATGTAGCATCCGTTTACGACCGACTGGCATTCCGAAAATTTGCGGAAGAAGTCGTCGGGATTCGAGATGCCCGATGTGTCTTCGTCCAGCGTACATGCCTGGAACGAAAGCATGGCCATGGCCGCGGCCGTGTAGAATATATGTTTGAGTTTCATCGTCTTAATTCTGTTAGGTTAGTATCTCAACTGAAGGCTGAATATGATGGTGCGGGGCTTGGGATAGGCGCCCAGGTCCATACGGCGCAGCGTCGACGAGGTTCCCTCGCTGGAAACGTCGGGGTCGAATCCGTTGTACTTTTTCCACAGAAAGAGGTTTTCGCCCGATACGCTCAGGGTGAGGTCTTTCATCCACGAGCACTTTTTCTTGAGGTCGAACGTGTACGACAGCGTGACGTTCTTCAGCCGGAGGTACGAAGCGTCGTGGATCATAAAGTCGCTCGGAAGCGCGGCGTCGCTTTTCGCTCCGGCCCGCGGAATGTCGGAATTCGGGTTCCGGACGGGATGCCAGGCGTTCAGCATGTAGCGGTACTGGTTAGCGAACTGCGAACCGGCCATGTAGATCTCCGAATAGTTGTAGATCTTGCCGCCGAGCGAGTAGGCGAAGTAGACGCCCAGCTTGAAACCGTGGATGTAGAACGTGTTCTGCAAACCTCCGTACAGATAGGGGTCGGCGTTGCCCTGGTAGATCAGGTCTTCGCGCGAGAGCACGCCGTCGTGGTTGGTGTCGTAGTAGCGCGGGCCTCCGTCGGTGTTGGCCGGGCTGACGTAGGTTTTCGTCACCGCGTTTTCCTCGCGTTCCTCGGCGCTCTTCCACGTGCCGCCGTATTTGAATCCCCAGAGCGAGTTGAGCGGGTAGCCCTTGACGTAGCCGTACATCATGTAGGGGTTGTTGCCCGGCGAGTCGTAGGCCGAAATGAAGTCCTCGGAACCGATGTCGTCGACCTTCTGTTCGTTGTGCGACAGGGTGAGCGTCGTCGACCAGTGGAACTTCGGACGGACGATGTTGTGGCTCTCGACCGACAGCTCGATACCCTTGTTCGAGGTCGAGCCGATGTTGGTCCAGCGCGACGTGTAACCGGTTTGGGCCGCAACGGCCAGCGACATCAGCAGGTCGGTCGTTTTGGATTTGTAGGCTTCGGCCGTGATGTTCAGGCGGCCTTTGAACATCGACCAGTCGATCGCCACGTTGTAGGCCGTGGTCTTCTCCCACGTGAGGTCCGGGGAGTCCAGGCGGCTGCGGTAGAACGCCACGGGCTGCGATCCGTCGAACAGATAGCCGCCCGTCGTCGAGGAGAGGGTGGCGAGCGAACGGTAGGTGCTGATCGCGTCGTTACCCGTCAGACCGGCGCTCAGGCGCAGCGACAGGTCGTCGATCCAGTTGCAGTCCTTCAGGAAGTTCTCGTTCGAAATGTTCCACTTGAGGGCGGCCGACGGGAAGAACGCCCACTTGTTGTTGGCTGCGAAGTTCGAGGCTCCGTCGTAACGTCCCGTCACGGTCAGGTAGTAGCGCGACTTCCAGTTGTAGTTCAGACGCGCGTAGACCGATGTTTTGGTTTTCTTCGAGTAGGAAGTGCCCGCCGAATAGGTCTCTTTGTCCTGCACGGCGTTCATGTTGTTCCACAGGATGGCGTCGTCCATGTAGCCTTTGCCGCTCAGGTTGAAATCGTGCGAGGCGAAACTGTAAGCCGAGAAACCGCCGAGAACGTCGAACGAATGGCCGTTCTTCTCGAACTTGTAGCCGGCCGTGGTCTCCCACGAGAACGAGTGCTCGTCCCACTCGGCGCGGTAGGCCTCGCCGCCTTCGTTCTCGCCCTTCAGGGGAAGGGTTCCCGGATAGTAACGGTAGGTATGCCGCTGGTAGAGATAGTAGGAGAAGGTGCTGTTGATCGTGAAGTTCTTCACCGGCTCCAGTTTCAGCGTGAAGGCGTGGTTGTTCGAGTGGCGTTCGAGGTAATAGGTGTTCAGGTCGATCAGCGCACGCTGCGTGTTGATCTTCTGCCCGTTGTAATACAGCGGGTTATACGTGTCGTTCGGCTTGAGCAGCGGTGACAGATACTGGGCGCTGCTGTACCAGGCCGTTCCGCCGATGGAGGATTTGTTCTGGTCGTTGTGACGCCAGGTGTACGAACCCGTATAGCCGACTTTCATCCATTTGAACAACTGGCGTTCGAGGTTGATACGTCCCGTGAAACGCTGCTGGCCGCTGTCCTGGATGATACCTTCGGTGTCGTTGTAGGAGAACGAAGCGTAATACGACGATTTGTCGCTGGTTCCCGACAGCGAGAGGGCGTAGTTGGAATAGAGGGCCGTGCGGGTGATCTCGTTGATCCAGTTCGTCCCTTCGCCCAGCGAGAGCGGGTCGGAATAGACCGAACCGGAGAGGGGCGTGTCCTTGCCTACGTCGGGGTGGTTGGCGTCGCTGCCGAAATAGGCGTAGTCGTTGCGGTACTGCGCGAATTCCGACGCGTTCATAATGTCGAGCTGACGGGGCAGTTGGGAGAAGCCCATGTCGGTCTTGAAGGTGATGTTGACCTTGCCCTTGGAGCCGAGACCCCGTTTGGTGGTGATGAGGATGACGCCGTTTGCGCCGCGCGAACCGTAGATCGCCGTCGAGGAGGCGTCCTTGAGGACGGATATGCCTGCGATGTCGTCGGAGTTGATGTCGTTCAGGTCGTGGATGGCGTCCATCACGCCGTCGACGACGATCAGCGGCTCGTTCGACGCGTTGATCGAGCGCGTGCCGCGGATGCGGATGGTGGTCGTGGCGCCCGGCTCACCGGTGGTCGACATGAAGTCGGCTCCGGCGATACGTCCCTGAAGGGCGTTGTCGACCGAAAGAACCGGTACGTCCTTGATGTCGTTCATCTTGACCGTCGCGACCGAGCCGGTCAGGTCCTTTTTGGCGACCTGCCCGTAACCGATGACCACGATTTCGTCGATGTCGGTGGAGGAGTCCTTCTCCATCCTGACGGTGAAGTTCGTCCGCGAACCCACGTTCAGGGTCTCGGTCTTGTAACCCAGGTACGAAATCTGGAGGCTGTCCGAAGGCTTGGCCTTGATGGTGAATTTGCCTTTGACATCGGTGACTGCGCCCTGCGTGCCTTTGACGACCACGACCGTGGCGCCGATCAGCGGGTTGCCGTCCGGGTCGAGGACGGTTCCGCTGACAGTCTGGGCCTTTTGTTGAGCCGTTGCCGGCGCCGTGTGCGCCGCGAGCAGTATCAGTACCGCCACCAGCGACATCACTCGGACGGATGCTCTTATTGAGTGAAGAATTTTATTCATTTTAGGCTTTTTTTTGTTGAAACGACTTGTTCCTCTTTTTTACTCTTGTTCCTCCTCGTCGAAAGGCGCTCCCAGGATGATGTCCTTACCGCTGCCGTTGTTTTCGGCAAAGTAGTCCTCTTCGACCTTCTGCAGACGGCGGATGTAGAAATTGTCGAGGTAAATGCGGTTGTTGACGGCGGAGTTCTGCGTGAGGGAGCCGCAGATGATGCGGACCCGCGTGTTGGCCGTAATCGGGTTGGCTTTCGTGCCGGCGACGAAGACGAGGAAATCGTGACCCTCCCACATGTCTTCGGGGAACTCCTCGCTCGAAATGTCGTAATAGCCGGCTTCGAGGTCGATCGTGGTCTTTTCGGATTGGGCGAAATCACGGATGACGCCCCCGCCGAGCACCTCGACCGTGATCTTGTTGTCGTCCCGGGCGCCGGTCATGTAATCGGTGAAGGCCACGGCGCGGAACGAAACCATCAGCAGCGAGTCGTTGCGGAGCGTGTTGGTGTAGGGCGAAATCAGGTCGGCTCCGTGGCCCTTGTCGTCGCCCAGTTTCAGGTAGCCGTTCTTGCCGTAGCAGTGGGCGACCTCCTCCCCTTCGATCGTCGTGGACGTGAACCCGAGGTTTTTCTGGGCCGTGGTCCAGTTGTCGATCGGGGTTTCGCCGTCGGTGAAGCGCGGGTCGGTCTTGCCGTACTTCAGGGTCGCGAAATCATTGCTCACGCGGGCCGTGGAGCCTTGGTGGATGGGGATTATCCGGTTGTAGTTCAGTTCGCCGTCGGAGGCTGCCAAAATCAGCATGCCCGTGCGCCGCGTGTAGTAGCTCGACGTCGTGCTGCGCCGGTTGGCCTTCAGGGTTATCACGCGAAGCCCCGTCTGGGGGTCTGTCGAAGAGTAATCCACCACCTTGGCCCACGGCGTCGCTGCGTCGTCTTCCCACGTTGCGACAAAGTCGATGTTGGCGTCCACGTAGAGTTTGGCGAGACCGCCTTTCACGCCGACGATGCCGGCGTCGATAGGCTCTTTTGCGATCGGGTCCGCGTAGACCTTGATCGATTCGTTACGATCGGAGTTCGAATGCGTTTCACACGACGTGATGCCGATTGCCGCCGCGATTAATGCGGCTCCGGCCAATCCGCGTGAAAAACGGACGAAACCCTTCGTCAGGAATGTTTTTCTCATAATTGGTAAAAAGGTTAAGATTGGGTTTTATTTATTGGGGTCGGTTGATCGACGGGAGGTCTACTGTTTCAGCTCGAAGTCCGCCAGAATCGGGCGGTGGTCCGACGGGTCGTAGAAGTTGGACACGTAGGGGCTTTGGGTCGCCGTGGTCCACTTGTCCATGACGGTCAGTGCGTTCACTATGCGGGCGTACATCGAGGGCGACGCATACATGTAGTCGATACGGGCGTTGCCGTAAGTCGACGATATGAAGCTTCCCGGGTAGCGTTCGGCGATGATGTCCTTGAGGTTGGTATGGTCCAGAATGTGGTTGTGGACCAGCAGCCGGGTGTCGTTCTCGGGATAGCCGTAGTACCAGTTGTCGGCGCGCGACCGCGAGTTGAAGTCGCCCATCATCAGCCAATCCTGACAGGAAGCGTACGCGGGATTGTTGACGGTCTGCGCGCAGATGTACTTGATCTCGAATTCGCGGTACTTGTCGCCCTCCTTGTTGGCGGCGCTCGCCGCCTGATCGGCCGAGCCGACTCCGAATCCATAGGCCTGCGGCCACGTGTGGAGCGTCACGATGTTTATCGTCCGGCCCTTCACGGTAACCCGCTGAATGGCGGCGCCGTGGGACACGGGCTTGCCCGCCTGGTCCGAATCGGTTATTTTCAGCAGCGTCTCGATCGGATATTTCGACGTGATGGTCTGCGGATAGTTGTCGCGCCAGCCGCCGACGGCCGTGTAGGCGTGGCCGTAACGGGCCGCCAGTGCCGCCCAGCCGTCGGGCAGGAACCGGGCGGAGGAGGCTTGCGCCGAATTCGTATTGTCCTTGTAGATGGTGGCCGATTCGCACCATACGCAGATGTCGGGATCGTATTTCTTCACCCACGCGACGAAGTTGTTGTAATTGTTCGCCTGGTCGGACCACATGCCGTTCTGGATGTTCCAGTAGAGCACGCGCAGGTTGTCGGAGCCGCGGCCCATCTCGCCGAGCGCGCGGACCTCGATATTGTCCACGTAGAAGCCGTGCACGCCGCTGCTCACGTCGTTGCCGGCCCAGTAGAGCATCGTGCCGTCGGTCGCGTTGTTTACGACGACCTCCACGTTGTGCCACTTCTTGACGGCCGCTTCGCTCGACGGGAGCGTTACGTGGCTCTTTTCGACGATGTATCTCCCCGAGGCGCTCGTGTAGCCCGAATTGTCGGCCGTCAGGGCGATGCTCTTGCCGTCGACGGAGGCCGATGCGATCATGCCGCCGTTCACCACCTGGAACAGCAGGAGGTCCGTCGATCCGTACTGGTAGCAGAAATCGAACGAAACCTTCACGGAACGTATGCCGTCGATGGATTTCAGAGCTGCGGTCTGGAAAATGCCCCGCCCCGTGTTACCTGTGCCGCAAGCCAGATAGCCCTGGTATTCCTGGCAGCGGAACATATAGGTATAGTCGGCGATATTGCGGCTCGCGACGTACGAATCGGACATCAGGTGGGATGTGCCGACCGTTTTGCCGCTGATCTCGTCCCACGTGTTCGACTGGATGAACGCCGAGCCGGGGTTGTTGTAGGCGACCTTCTCGAAGGAGTCCGCATAGCCGTCGCGTCCGGTTCCCGTACCGGGGGTGACGGCTTCGGCCGTCGGGGCATATCCCGTCGACTCCTGGCCGCCCATGATGTTGCCGCCCCAGACGAAATTGTCGAAACTCTCGTAAAACACCAGGTCGGAGTCGGGGGCGTATTTCAGCGTTACGGACGTGGCCTTCCCCGCCGTCAGCTGCGCAGTCGTCAGCGTGTGCTCCATGGCGCGGTGCTCCGAATCGGAAATGGTGATTTTCAGGCCCGACGGATAGTCGCCCGGAGCCAGCATCACGTAGAAATGTTTCGGCGTGCCGCTCTCCAGCGAGACGCATTTGCCGTTGTCGGTGCAGTTCAGCACGGCGAAACCGACACCGCCGGTGATTGAGAGGTAGCCGCGCGAGGGCAGGAAATTCGCATAGCCTGCCAGGGGGCTTTCAGCGAGGTTCTCGACCTTCACCGAGGCGATTTTGGCCGACCCGGTCAGGGCCAGGTCCAGCACGGCGAAGGCGTCGTCGAACACCAGCTTGTTGCCGTTCTCCTTGGTGTAGGAGCCGTACATGGGATACGATTGCAGCGATGCCGCCGTGGCGGCCCAGAACTGCGAGTAGGGCAGTTTCACGTCGGCATAGGCCGAAGAGCCGTACCAGCCGGAGGAGCCTGAATTGGTCAGGATGGCGTTGTAGGTCCCGGAGCTCGAAGCGCTCGCCTCGACGTAGTAGCGGCCGTTTTCATCGCTTTCGACGGCATAGGATTTTCCGTTGACCGAGACGAGCGATTTGCTCCATGCCCGTTCGCCGGTTCCCATGGCCTTGCGGACGGAATTTTCCGCCTCGCGGAGATAGAAACGGACTTTGCCGTTCACTACCTGTATGTCCTCGTATTCATCGCCGCCGCCCGGATTGTCGGGTCCGTCGGGATCATCGACATGTTTGTCTCCGCTGCTGCACGCCATGCAGAGACACCCCGCCAGCAACAGCGCCGGCTTCAGGATGAAGTTCAGGGATTCTCGTAGATTTAGGGTCATAGTTTCGTGTTTTATGGTTGGGTGAAAAGTTGTCGGCTGCCGGTCGGACACAATGAAAAACGCGTGCATATTGCCATATACGGCAATATGCACGCGTCAATCGCGGGCGGTGACGGTTTACTTAACTCCGGGTATTCGGCGCGGCGAGGGGGGGGGGAAATTTACAAGTCCCCTGCGGCGCGAGCAGGCTCGTGCCGTAACCGGACGGTGGTGATCGAACAATCGGCGGTAAAGTAAATTCACGGCTCTAATTTTGATCGTTTTTTTATCGGAAATGAGTTTCGAAAAGATTCATTCCCAAAAGCAAATGTAACCAAAATATTGTTATCGGGCAAATAGGATGCATAAAAAATAATCGTTTTTTAACATTTTTGCTGCTTTTCGTGTTTCGATTTGGGGAGAGGGCCGTTCGGCGTGGCTTTTCGTTTGAAAGGAATGTCCGGAGGGGAACCGCGGATTCTGCGGCCCGTTCGGAACGGGGAGAAGCGCGCCGGCAAGAGACGGAAAAGCCCCGCATTCGGGGAATGCAGGGCTTCGTTGAGCTACCAGGATTCGAACCTGGAATAACAGGACCAGAATCTGTTGTGTTACCGTTACACCATAGCTCAATAGATTTTGGTGATGCAAAAGTAGAACTTTATTTTGCAAATGCAAAGAAAAATCCGGAAAAAATTTCATACATTTGTTTCAATCTACGCAGAAAAAACCGCTTGAAACTTAAAATTTACACAAAATCAGAAAATTATGGGAATTAAATTTCGGCTTATCGCCATGAACTTCCTTCAGTATGCGATCTGGGGTTCGTGGCTTATCTCGCTGGGCGCCTACCTGGGAGGCGGACTCGACTTCTCGGGATTGCAGATCGGCAGCTTCTTCGCGACGATGGGAATCGCCTCGCTGTTCATGCCCGCCGTGATGGGGATTATCGCCGACCGCTGGATTCCGGCGCAGAAACTGCTGGGCATCTGCCATTTCATCAGCGGCGCGTTTCTCATCGCCGCGGCCTCGCAGACGGCTTACGCCCCGCTGTACAGCTGCATGCTGCTGAGCGTGATGTTCTACATGCCGACCATCGCCCTGTCGAACTCCGTGGCCTACAATGCCCTCGATCTGGCCCGGCTCGATACCGTGAAGCATTTCCCGCCCATCCGCGTATGGGGAACCGTGGGATTCATCGCCGCCATGTGGTTCGTCGACCTGACGCACATCGGGGGTGTGCAGATCAAGCTCACCGAGTGGCAGCTCTACGTTTCGGCCCTGCTGTCGTTCGTACTGGCGGCCTACTCGTTCTCGCTGCCGGGGTGTCCCGTCGAGCGCAGCGCGCAGAAGCAGTCGTGGGTCGATACGCTGGGCCTGCGGGCCTTCGCGCTCTTCAAGGAGAAGCGGATGGCCATTTTCTTCGTCTTCTCGATGCTGCTGGGCGCCGCTTTGCAGATCACCAACGCCTTCGGCGACAGCTACATTCAGAATTTCGGCTCGATGCCGCAGTATGCCGATTCAGCCATCGTGAAGCACTCGGTGATCCTGCTCTCGCTGTCGCAGATGTCCGAAACGCTCTGCATTCTGCTGATTCCTTTCTTCCTCCGGCGTTTCGGCATTAAGAAAGTGATGCTGATTTCGATGCTGGCCTGGGTGCTGCGCTTCGGGTTCTTCGGCATCGGCGATCCGGGATCGGGCGCGGCGTTCCTCGTGCTTTCGATGATCGTCTACGGCGTGGCGTTCGACTTCTTCAACATCTCCGGCTCGCTCTTCGTCGAAAAGGAGACCAGCCGCGAGATCCGCTCCTCGGCGCAGGGCGTCTTTATGATTATGACCAACGGTTTCGGCGCCTTCTTCGGCTCGTATGCCGCGGGCGCCGTCGTGGACGCATACGGGTGGCCCGATTCTTGGTTCATCTTCGCAGGGTACGCGCTCGTGGTGGCCGTGGTTTTCGCCGTGGTTTTCAAATACAGGCACAACCCTGCCGAAATGGAGGGCGTGAAACATTGATGACTGACGGTCCGGCGGCGGGGAGAACCTTGCCGCCGGATTTTTTTATCCGCGCAGGAGCATTTCGACGTGGGGAGCGCCCGCTTTGGGGTATTCGCCGGCGGACAGTGCGCCGGAAGGGCGGATGATGACCGGATGCATGGCGGGCGTTTTATTTTATAGAGGTGCCGTTACGACATTAAAGATACGAAAATTATGGATACGATCGGTGTGAATGATGCGAGCTGCATCCGCTGCGGCCGCTGCGTGAAGGTGTGCCCTTCGCAGATTTTCGTGCAGGAAAAAGCCGGGGGCGACGTGACGCTGCATAAACCCGAAAACTGCATCCTTTGCGGACATTGTGTGGCCGCCTGCCCCACGGGGTCGGTGAACCATGCGGAGTTTCCGGCCGAGCGGGTGCATGCGGTGGATTACGGCGCGATGCCCACGCCCGAGCAGGTGGAACTGCTGCTGGCCGTGCGGCGGTCGAACCGCGCACTTTCGGCGCGCCCCGTGCCGCAGGAGCTGCTGGACCGCATCGTTGCGGCGGCGGACCGCGCCCCGACGGCGAGCAATGCCCGCCAGCTGGGGTATACGCTGGTGACCGACGTGGCGCAGCTGCGCGCTGTCACGGAATATACGCTCGGGATTTTCGGCACACTCGAAAAGCGGCTGCTGCATCCGCTCGTGCGGCCGTGGCTGAGCCGCCTCGTGCCGGGCGTTTATCGCTATGTGCCGGTGTTCAAACGCCTGCGGCGCGAATATGCCGAGGGCCGCGACCGCGTGCTGCGGGGCGCGACGGCGGTGCTGTTCATCCATGCGCCCAGGGAAAGCCGGTTCGGTGCGGAGGACGGGAACCTGGCGTATGAAAACGCTTCGCTGATGGCCGAGGCGCTGGGCGTGAGCCAGATATACATGGGGTTCGTGCTGACGGCCGTCCGGCAGGACAGGAAGGCGAAGCTGGCCGCGATGCTGGGACTGGGCGACCGCCGCATCTGCGCGGTGATGGCCCTCGGGATGCCGCAGTTCCGCTATCCCAATTACATCGACCGCGCGCCGGCGCCGGTGACGCGGAAATAGCTGTTTCGGCGTTTTGCCGTTACAGATGGAAAGTCCTGTATGTATAAGGTTTCGGTCGGGCAGGTATGCGTCAATACATATTGTCGTACATCGACTGCGATTTGTCGTATTTCAGGTCGGAGAGCGATGCGGCCTTGACGCCGATGTTGAAACTCCACGAACGGTGGTAGCCGAACGGAATCCACGAAAAGGACATCTGCCAGCAGTGGAGGTCGCGCGTGATCGAGACCGACGAGGTGGTCAGTTTGTTGGCCTTGATGTCGTAGCCGCCCTGGAAGGTGATGCCCGTCTTGGGGGTGACGTTCAGCGAACCGTTGAAGCCGATGGTTTGGGTGACGTTCTTCCGGTAGCCCGTCGTGCCGTTGTTGGTGTACGAGATCGAGTAGTTGACCGCGTAGTTGAATCCGAAGTTCCACGGCAGCGAGAAGTCGTAGTAGCTTTGCGCCATGTACTGTCTTCGCAGCACGGGGTCCATCTGCCCGTAAGGATCGTAGAACGGGTTCTGGTACTCCGGAGGTATCGACGTGATGTCGTTGATGGCCGTTTCGCTCCGGTCGTTGCGCGATTTGAACGTATAGCCGAACGACCAGCCCGTCGAGACGACGCGGCCCGGGAAGAAGAGCTTGTTGTAACGCTTGCCCTCGGGCGAGACGCGGTAGGGGTCGAGCGTCAGCGAGAGGTTGATGCCGAAATTGTTGAACAGCGTCGTACGGAACGAGACCGGGATGTTCGAAAGTCCCATCGAGTCGGCCAGAAAGTTGTACGAACCGCTGATGCGCAGTTCGTCGATCAGCTTGATCTTCTTCACGCCCGAGGTGTCGCGTTTCGAGAGGACCTTCATTTCGAGGTTCTGCGACAGCGAGAAGTTCATCGACATCGAACGGCCCGACGAGGGGACGCCGTAGGCGTTGACGGCATAGGGCGAATAGGTCGTGAAGCGGCCCGTGGAGTCGGTCTGGCGGGTCTGGTAGTAGCCGTATTTGGGGGTGCTGAAGTCCGGGGCGTAGGAGAAGCCGATCGAGGGGGTCAGCGTGTGGCGGATCGCCTGGATCTTGCGGTCGCGGCTCTTCTTCGTGAAGTCGTACATGCCGTAGACCGTCGTGGAGGCCGAAACGCTGAAGTTGTAGTTGTAGAGGCGGTAGAAACCGTAGTTCGTCGGCAGCGTGTCGGTCTGGTTGGTGACGGGGTTCCACTCGAACTCGACCTTCTTGAAATACCACTTCTCGTTGTAGTTGACCGACGGCGAGAGGTTGATGTAGTTGAACAGGTTGAACGACGCCGAAATCGGAATCGAGTGCTCGATGCCGTTCTTCATGTTTTCGAGCGTCTCCTTGGAGAAGACCTCCGATTCGGTGGTGGTCACCGAGTTGGTCATCTTACCCGTGTACTGCATCGAGATCTTCTCGTACCAGCGGTCCTTGCCCTGCTTCTCCTTGCGTTTGAAGGGGTAGAAGCGCGAGACGTTGAAGACCATCGTGGGGAGCGTGATGGAGATGGTCTTGTTCTGCGAGTTCTGCGAGATGGCCATGTTCGCCGACAGCGAGAAGGGCGTTCCGGCCCAGTTCTTCGAGTAGGAGACCGTCGAGTTGGTCTGCGTCGAGAGGATGTCGTTGAGGTTCGTGGCCGAATAGCGGCTGTAACCGCTCGTGGCGAAGTTCACCGAGGCCGAGAAGGTCGAACCCGGGTTGGCCTTGGGGTCCTGCGAGTGGGTCCACTGGATGCGGAAGTTGCTCTGCTTGATGTAGTCGTCCTCGCCCTTTTCGCCCGTCTTGACATTCGAATACTGCATGTTGAAACTGCCGCTGTACTTGTAGCGCTTGATGTAGCGCGACGCGGCCGAAGCCTCCCACGATCCCAGCGTGTAGATGCCGCCGCGCACCGCCAGGTCGGCGTATTCGCCCAGGGTGAAGTAATAGCCCAGGTCGCGCAGGAAGAAACCTTTGGAGTACTCCTCGCCGTAGGTGGGCATCAGCAGGCCCGACTTGGGGCCCATGTTGATCGGGAAGAAGCCCTCGGGGATGCCGAGGAAGTAGATCGGCACGTCCTCCATCACCAGGTAGGCCGGGCCGGTGATCACCTTCTTGCCGGGTATGACCTTCGCCTTGGTCATCGCCAGGTAGAAGTGGGGGTGGTCCGTATGGTCGCAGGTGGTGTACTTGCCGTGCTCGATGTTGATCGTGTTGTCGGGCATCTTCTTCACGCTGCCGCCCACCAGCCAGCCGTCGCCCTGCTGCGTGGCCACGCCCTTGATCTTCGCCTTCTTCGAGTCGAGGTTGTAGGTGATCGTGTCCATCTGGTAGGTGGCCGACCCTTCGGTGAATTCGGGTTTGGTGACAATATCCTTGCCGTCGAGCGTGTCGGGCTTGCCGTAGGCGTAGACCATCTTCGAATCCATGTCGATGCGCATGTAGTCGGCCTTGAGGTTGCTGTTCTGGTAGGTGACGTCGCCCTTGTTATAGATGTAGACCAGCTTGTTGCGCACGTCGTAGACCAGCGAGTCGGTGTTCTTGCCCGTGATCGGGTCGTCGAGGAACGCCCCTGCGGGCCGCGGCGTCTTCACCGAATCGCGGCGGAGCGTGTCGGCGGCGAGCGAGTCGGGCCGTGCCGCGCCCGGAGAATCGGCCTTCTGCGCCACGAGCGAGTCGACCTGCGCCGAAAAGAGCGAATCCTTCTCCTCCTGCGGCAGTGCGTTGAACGCTTCGCGCCGCCGGGCCTCTTCGCGCGCCTGCCTGCGGGCCTCGCGCCGCGAGGGGGTGACAAAAGGCGGACGTGCGCTCGTGTCGGGACGTATCGCGTCGGCGCGGAACGGAACCGGGACGGTGTCCCCGGGGGCGGGATTGCGGGTCGTGCGGGGCGCTCCGCCGCCCAGTACGATCTGGGCAAACAGCAGAATCACCGTCGCCGACAAGAGATATTTTACCCTAATTTTATCCAAAATCCCAAAAATTTTCCATACCTTTGCCGACAAGTCGGCAAAAACGCCCGGATCGAGGTCCTGTGCCCCTCCCGCCGCGTTTTCGGCCCGACAAAGATAGGTAAAAATTTATAGAAAGCTCTCACTTGGTACCATTAAATATGCGCACACGACTTTTGCTGCTATTCGCCTTCGCGGCCGCAACTGTTCTTATGAACGTTGCGTCTGCGGGGAATATTGCGCACGGCGTCGAAGTCGTGGTCATCGACGCCGGGCACGGGGGAAAATTCCCCGGCGCGCACTACGGCGGGGTCTATGAAAAGGACCTCACGCTGAAGGTGGCGCTCAAGCTCGGAAAGCTCGTCGAGGAGGGGATGCCGGGCGTGAAGGTGGTCTACACCCGCACGGCGGACAGGACTCTGGGGGCGGACCTGGCGGCCGACCTGCAGGCGCGGGCCGACATTGCCAACAAGGCCGGGGGCGACCTCTTCATCTCGATCCACGCCAACGCCGCACCCCGGGCGACGGGCGTGCGGGGCGTCGAGACGCTGATCATGGGCGAGAGTTCGAAGGAGCAGCGCTACAACGAGAACGCCCTGTTCGAAAACAACCGCGAGGATCTGATCGACATGTCCGACGAACGGACGGCGGCCATCGTGCGGGCTTACATTCAGAATCTCCAGTTCACCTACGGCGAATACAGCATGGCTTTCGCCCGCTGCATCCAGAACAGCTACCTCAAGGCGGGCCGCCATTCGCGCGGCATAAAGCCGCAGCTGCTGCGGGTGCTCTATGCGACGGACATGCCGGGCGTGCTGACCGAGATCGGGTTCATGTCCAACCAGCAGGAACTGGCCTACATGAAGTCCGACAGGGGGCAGAACGAGATCGCCCGGTCGCTCTACCAGGCGATCCGCAACTATTCGGCCTATGTGCTCGGGACCCGGATGGCCGAGGAGGAGCAGGCCGCTGCCGCGAAACCGGCCGCGGAACAGCCTGCGGAAAAGTCTGCCGGAAAGGCCGCGGAAAAGAGCGTTGAAAAGCCTGCGGCAAAGTCCGCTGAAAAGACCGCAGCGGCGCAGCCCGCGGAGGGAAAGACCGCGACGGCCGCTCCGGTCAGAACCCCGGAGAAACCGGCCGTACAGCCCCTGCGCTATACGATTCAGGTGATGGCTTCGGCGTCGCCCGTACCCCTCGCCTCGGCGCAGTTCCGCGCCTACCGCGGCAAGGTGAAGGAGTATGCGGCCGAGGGGCGGTTCCCCTATAAATACGGTGTGGGCGAGTACGGCACCCGTGAAGCCGCACAGCGGAAGCTGGCCGAGGTGCGCAAGGTATTTCCCGGGGCCTTCGTGGTCGCGTGCCGGGGTACGCAAATTGTAAAATAAAAGTACAGATATGAAAAGGGAAGTTAAAATCGGAATTTTCGGCGTGACGATGATCATTGCCGCGTGGGCCGGAATCCGGTTTTTGAAAGGATTCGACATTTTCAGCCGCAATTCGGTCTATTACGCCGCCTACGACCAGATCAACGGCGTGCAGGCGGCGTCGCCGATTATGATGAAAGGCGTCAAGATCGGTACGGTGACGGGCATTTCGTTCGATCCGCAGCGCAGCGACAACGTCGTGTTGCAGTTCACCATCAAACGTCAGTATCACATTCCGACCGACTCCGAGGCCAAGATTTACAGCAACGGGCTGATGGGCGGAAAGGCCATCGAAATCAACTACGGCACGGCGCGCACCTATCTTCAGAAGGGCGACACGCTGCGTTCGGTGCGCGAACGCGACTTGATGGACGTGGCCGGGTCGGAGCTGGATTTCTTCAAGCAGAAGGTGTCGCAGGTGACGGGCGACCTCTCGCGCACGCTGACCAACCTCAATCACCTGATGGAGGCCAACGCGCAGAATATTTCCGGGACGTTGAGCCACCTGAACGCCATTACGGGCGACATGGCCGGCCTGCTCGACGCCGAGAAGCGCAACCTGAAAGCCGCCGTCGACGACCTTACGGAGTTCTCCGCGATGCTGGGCAGGAACACCCCGCGTGTGGACAGCATCGTCGGCAGCCTGAACCGGATAACCGGGGAACTGGCCGACGCCGGGTTCGCCCGCAGGCTTACGGACGCCGTGGACGAGGTGAACGGACTGCTGGCAAAGGTCGAGGCGGGCGAGGGGACCGTCGGCAAACTGATGAACGATCCTGCGCTCTACGATTCGCTGACCGAGGCCAGCGCTAATCTCGCCTCGCTGCTGGCCAACCTCGAGCAGTATCCCGGCCGCTACGTGCATTTCTCGCTTTTCGGGCGCAGTCCCGAGAAGATGCAGGAGAAGGCCGAGCGCAAAGCCGCCAAAGCTGCGGCCAGGGCCGAGCGGGACTCGGTGAAAAGAATTAAAAATTAAAAATTAAAAATGAAAAATTGACTGGCAGACAGGAGGTTCATTCAGCCCTCTCGGTGTGATAATGTGGTCGTATAGGGCGTGGCGCGAAATTTTCCGACCGGCGCCCTTTCGATTTTTCATTTTTAATTCTTAATTCTTAATTTACTGTCATGATTTACCCTGCTACATTCGAGCAAAAGATAGGTTTCGACCGGCTCCGCGAGCAGGTCGCGGCACGTTGCACCATGCGCGCCGCCCGCGAGCGGCTCGCTGCGGAGGGCTTTTCGACCTCTGCGCGCGAGATCGAACGGCGGCTGGCGCTCGCCGACGAAATGCGCCTGCTGCTGGATATGGAGCATGATTTCCCCGGGGGCGAGTACCCCGACGTCGATTACATCGTCGCCAAACTGCGCGTCGAAGGTTCGTTCCTCGACGTGGAGGAGGTCGTGACCCTGCGCCGGGCGCTGGCCGCAATCGGCGGCATCGTCTCGTTCATCATCAGCCGCGAGGAGCGTTATCCGGCCCTCCATGCCCGCACGCGGGGCGTTGCGGCCTTTCCGGAGATCGTGCAGCGCATCGACGGCATTCTCGACCGCTTCGGCCAGGTGAAGGACAACGCCTCGCCCGCCCTGCAGGAGATCCGCCGCTCCATCCGCGAACGCGAAGGACAGGCGGCCAAGCGGTTGCAGGCCGTGCTGTCTGCGGCCAAGGGGGCGGGCATCGTCGATGCCGACGCCCAGATCTCGATCCGCGACGGTAAGGCCGTGATCCCGGTTTCGGCGGGCAACAAACGCAAACTGAACGGCTTTATCCACGACGAATCGGCGACGGGCAAAACCTTCTACGTCGAACCGGTCGAGGTGGTGGAGATCAACAACGAACTGCGCGAACTGGAGTACGCCGAGCGGCGCGAGGTGGTGCGCATCCTCACGGAGTTTACCGAAGCGATCCGTCCCGACGCGGGGCTGATCGCCGATTCGGGCGACTACCTGGCCGAGATCGACATGCTGCGCGCCAAGGGCCGCTGGGCCTCGGAGAACGGGTGCGTGCGGCCGATCCTCTCGACGGACGACAGGCTGGTGCTGAAAAACGCCCGCCACCCGCTGTTGCAGCAGACGCTGCGGGCTGCGGGGCGCGAGATCGTGCCGCTGGATTTGCAGCTCGACCGTCGCAAGCGCATCCTCGTCATCTCGGGACCCAACGCCGGCGGCAAGTCGGTCTGCCTGAAAACCACGGGCATCGTGCAGTACATGTTCCAGTGCGGGTTTCCGGTTCCGGTCTCCGAGGTCTCGGAACTGCCGGTCTTCGAGAGCATTTTCATCGACATCGGCGACGAGCAGTCGATCGACAACGACCTGTCGACCTATTCGTCGCACCTGCTGAACATGAAGCACATGCTGGCGGGCGCTTCGGGCCGCACGCTGGTGCTGATCGACGAGTTCGGGTCGGGAACCGAGCCGGTCATCGGCGGGGCCATCGCCGAGGCGATCCTCGAGCGTCTGCTCGGCAGGGGGTGTTACGGCGTGATCACGACCCACTACGCCAATATCAAGTATTACGCCGCGTCGGTGGAGGGCATCGCCAACGGCGCGATGATGTTCGACGTGCAGAACATCCGGCCGCTGTTCCGGCTGGAAATGGGCAAGCCGGGCAGTTCGTTCGCCGTGGAGATCGCCCGCAAGATCGGGCTTCCGGAGGATATTATCCGTGCGGCGAGCGAGAAGGCCGGGTCGGATCACATCAATATCGAGAAACAGCTGCGCGAGATCGCCCGCGACAAGCATTACTGGGAGCAGAAGCGCGATCGCATCCGTCTGACGGACCGCAAGGTCGAGGAGTTGGAGCAGAACTATGCCGAGCAGCTGGCGAAGATCCGCGCCGAGCGGCAGGAGATTCTGAAAAAGGCCAAGCAGGAGGCCCGGCAGTTGATCGCCGACGCCAACAAACAGATAGAAAATACGATTAAAACCATCCGCGAGGCGCAGGCCGAGAAGGAGCTGACGCGGCTGGCGCGGCGCGAGCTGGACGACTTCCGCGAGGCGGTCGAGAAGGCCGACGAGGCCGGGAACGAAGCCGCCGTGGCCCGCGAGATCGAGCGTATCGAACGCCGCCGCCGACGGCGCGCCGAGCGCAGGGCGCAGCAGGGCGCGCAGCCGGCAGCCGGGGAGGCCGCTCCGCAGCCCGAAAAGCCGCGCGAAGTGGTCGCCGGGTCGAAAGTCCGCATGGCCGGGCAGGAGATGGTCGGCGTGGTGCAGTCGGTGAAGGGAAAGCGGGCGCAGGTGGCGTTCGGACAGATACTCACGACGGTGGACAAAGGGCTGCTGACGGTGGTTTCGAACAACGAATACCGCGAGGCGACGCGGCCCGTTGCGGCCCGTACGGTGCTCTCGGTGGACATCTCGTCGCGCAAACTCAACTTCAAGGATCACATCGACGTGCGCGGCATGCGGGCCGCCGATGCGCTGGACGAGGTGCGCAACTTCATCGACGACGCGCTGATGGTGGGCGTGGGTACGGTGTCGATTCTCCACGGCAAGGGCACGGGGGCTTTGAAGGAGGAGATTCGCCGCTACCTGCGCACGGTGCCGGAGATCGTCTCGGCGGTCGACGAACATGCCGACCGGGGCGGTGCGGGAATTACGATCGTGACCTTCGATCTGTCGTGATTTTGCAGTCTGCGACTGCTGCTGTTCTTTGTACCTTTTGACCGCAAAAGGTACCCAAAGTTCTCCGCATGTCGCTTTACGCGGGATTGTCCTCCTGTCCGCGCTGAACGGGCGCAGTAAGATCAAGCCTTTACGGCGCAAAAACACGCGCCGTTTAGACTGTGGCGGCTCGGTAAACAGCACGCTGTCTGCTCTCGCCTGCGGACGCCTTTGCCAGCCTCCCGCTCCGGGCGCGCGGACCATCGGACGATCTCTTTCCGCTCCAAGCGATCATGCGGCGGTTTAAAACCGCTTTTAGGGGCGAGGGTAGGTTATTGCGATTCCGATTCCGTCCTGCGCAAGTACTCATAAAACAGGCGTCTTACGCCTGCTCCGCCGTTTGCGGCGAGTGATTCCGACTCGATGCCGGAGCCGTTGTAGGCGTAGGCATCCGTCGGAGAGTTTTTGGGAACCTTTTTGCGGAAAAAAGATACAAAGATCCGGCGACTATGTCGCGGATTGAGTCTTTTTGACGACCAGAAAGCGGCAAAGAGCTGTAAATATTTTCGTACTTTTGGAAATGAAAGTACAAAAGATAAACCATTGGGTATTTTATGAAATATCGTCTTTCGCAAATCGCCGCCGTCGTGGGCGGCAGGTTCTCCGGAACGGACTGCGAAGTGCAGTCGGTGGTGACCGACAGCCGCTCGCTGACGTGCGAGCTTGGCTCGGGACCGGTGTTCGTCGCCATGTGCGGCGCGAACCACGATTCGCATGCGTTCGTGGCGCAGATGTATGCGCGCGGCGTGCGGGCTTTTATGGTCGAACGGCCTCTCGAAGCCCTGCCGGAGTGCGGTTACGTGGTTGTTGAAAACGCCATTGCGGCCTTGCAGTGTCTGGCGGCCTATCACCGGGCGCAGTTCCGGGGAACGGTGGTGGGCATCACCGGTTCGAACGGCAAGACGGTCATCAAGGAGTGGATTGCCGAGGAACTGCCCGCGGGGATGAAGTGCTACCGTTCGCCCAAGAGCTACAATTCGCAGCTGGGCGTGCCGCTGTCGGTGCTGATGATCGAGGGCGACGAGCAGCTGGCGCTGATCGAGGCGGGGATTTCGAAACCCGGGGAGATGGCGCGGCTGGAGCGCATCATCCGTCCCGACGTGGTGGTTTTCACCTCGATCGGCGACGCGCACCAGGAGAATTTCCTCAATCTGGAGCAGAAATGCGACGAAAAGATGGTTCTGGCCCACCGTGCCGAGACCATCGTTTACCACAGTTATTACGAGCCGCTGGGCCGCATGATCGCCTCGCGCTTCGCGGGGCGGAAGCTCTGCGACGCGGCCTCCTGCCCCGAGGTCCCGGAGACGCTGATCGGCAACGAGGCGTCACGCCGCAACGCCCGGATCGTCGAGGCGTTCTGCGCGGCGATGGGCTATCCCGCGCCGTCGTTTACCGAAGCTCCCGAGGTCGCCATGCGTCTCGAAGTCAAGGACGGCATCAACGATTCGGTGCTGATCAACGACGCCTACAACCTCGATCTCAACTCGCTGGCCCTGGCGCTCGACTACCTGCACAACGTGGCGTTGTCGCGCCGCCGGACGCTCGTGCTGTCGGATATCGCGCAGAGCGGGCTGACCGACGACGAACTTTACGGCCGCGTGGCGGGAATGGTCGCGCGGGCAGGCGTCGATACGCTCGTCGGCATCGGTCCCAAACTGAAGCGTTACGCCGCGCTGTTCGGCTGCGACAGGGAGTTTTACGCCTCGACCGACGAGTGCATCTCCCGCATCGGCCGCAGGGCCGTGGCCGGGCGTGCCGTCTTGTTGAAAGGCGCGCGGGAGTACCGTTTCGAGAAACTCGCGCATGCGCTGGCGCGCAAGAGCCACACGACGGTTCTGGAGGTCGATCTCGACGCCATGATCCACAACCTAAACTATTTCCGCTCGAAGCTCGACTTTCGGACCCGGCTCGTGGCGATGGTCAAGGCGGGCTCGTACGGCGCGGGGGATTTCGAGGTGGCGCAGATGCTCCAGCATCAGGGCGTCGACTACCTCGCCGTGGCGTTCGCCGACGAGGGCGTGCTGCTGCGCGAGCGGGGGATCACGATGCCCGTCGTGGTGCTGAATGCCGACGCCGACAGTTTCGACCAGATGATCGCCAACCGCCTCGAACCCGAGATATACAGTTTCCGTTCGCTCGCCGATTTCGCCGATGCGGTGTCGCATGCGGGCGAAACCCGCTATCCGGTTCACATCAAGCTCGATACGGGCATGCACCGGCTGGGATTCATGGAGGGGGAGATCGGGCGGTTGTGCGAGGTGCTGCCGACATTGCCCGCCGTGAAGGTGGCGTCGGTCTTTTCGCACCTGAACTGCGCCGACATGCCCGGAGAGGATGCCTACACCCGGGAGCAGATTGCGCGCTACGACCGCATGAGCGCCGCCGTAGCCGCGTCACTGCCCTATTCCGTCATCCGCCATACGGCCAATTCGGCGGCCATCGAGCGATTCCCCGAGGCGCGGTTCGACATGTGCCGCCTCGGGCTGGGGCTTTACGGCTTCGGCTGGGAGCACAATGCGGGCCTGCGCCCGGTTTCGGCGCTCAAAACCCGCATCGTGCAGATCAAGCGTCTCGAAGCGGGCGACGCCGTGGGCTACGGGCGCGCCGGGAAATTGCTGCGGCCGACCGTGACGGCGACCGTGCCGATCGGTTACGCCGACGGGCTGGACCGCCATCTGGGATGCGGACGCTGGTCGATGCGTGTGGCCGGGCGGCCTGCGCCGATCGTGGGCCGCGTCTGCATGGACAGCTGCATGATCGACATCACGGACATTCCGGGCGTCGGCGAGGGCGACGAAGTGACGGTCTTCTCCGCCGAGCCGGGCAACGACCTCGAAACGATGGCCCGGGTGCTCGACACGATACCTTACGAGATTATGACGTCGGTCTCGTCGCGTGTGAAACGAATCTACCTCAAGGAATAAGGCGCGGAGCGCAATTCATAATTCAGAATTCACAATTCAGAATTATGCCTGCGAACCTAATTAATTATGCATTATGAATTCTGAATTTGGAATTTTATACCTGATTCCCTGTCCGATTTCGGACGAAACGGCGCCGTGGGACGTGCTGCCTGCGGCCAACCGGGCCGTGATGGATGCGCTGGACTACTTCATCGTCGAGAACACCCGCACGGCGCGGCGTTTCCTGTCGAAAGCCGGCATCGCGCGGTCCATCGGCGAACTGGAATTCCGCGAACTGAACGAGCACACCGCGGCCGGCCGCGAAATCGAGGAGCTGATCGCGCCGCTGCTCGAAGGCCGCTCGGCGGGGGTGATCTCCGAGGCGGGCGTGCCGGGCGTGGCGGATCCCGGGGCGCCGGTCGTCGGGGCGTGCCACCGCCGCGGCATCCGCGTCGTGCCGCTCGTCGGCCCGTCGTCGATCATTTTGGCGGTGATGGCCTCGGGACTCAACGGACAGTCGTTCGCTTTCAACGGCTACCTGCCCGTGAAGCCGCCCGAACGGACCCGGGCCATCCGTTTCTTCGAACGCCGTGCGCTGGCGGAGGGGCAGTCGCAGCTTTTCATCGAAGCTCCGTACCGCAACGTGAAGCTGATGGAGCAGTTGGTGCAGACGCTCGGAGACCAGACGCGCCTGACCGTCGCCGTGGACCTCACGGCTCCGGACGAGCGGATCGAGACCCATACGGCCGGGGAGTGGCGCCGCCGCCAGCTGCCCGAAATGAACAGGCGCCCGGCCATTTTCATCATCGGATAAGCGCAGCCTTGCCGTGAAGCGGCTTTTGGGCGGTAGCGCGCAGGCCGGTTCGATGTCCGGCATGCAGGCATTGTCCTTGAAGCCCGCCTCTTGGCCGGGTTGGTATGCAATTTGTTCGAATAAGGGGAGGAAAACTGAAAAATTACAAGATATGAAAAAAGAAAAAGTTTATAATGAGGCTGTTAGCGGCGACGAAGGGTTCACCCCCGGCGATGGTTATCCGTCGTGCGACGGGGAGCCTTGTGCCAATGTGTCAGATGAAACCGACGAGGCGACTGACACATTGGCAGACGGAGAACCCGCTGCCGAAGCCGACGCAGCCAAGGCGCTCGAAGAGGCCGTGGCCCAGTGGCAGGACAAGTACGTCCGCCTGCAAGCCGAGTTCGACAACTACCGCAAGCGCACGCTCAAGGAGAAGATGGACTTGGTGCAGACCGGGGGCCGCGACGTGCTGCTGGAGATGCTGCCTGTGCGCGACGACGTGCAGCGCGCCGTGGACGCCATGCAGAAGAGCGACGATCTGGAGGCGCTGCGGGCGGGTGTGACGCTCATTTCACAGAAATTTACCGAGGCGCTCCGCCGCAAGGGCGTGACCGAGATCGAGGTGCTGGACAAGGAGTTCGACGCCGATTTTTCGGAGGCCGTTGCCCGGTTCGCCGCCGGCGACGAGAAGAAGGGCAAGGTCATCGACGTCGTTCAGACGGGTTACATGCTGGGCGAGAAGGTGCTGCGCTTCGCAAAAGTAGTTGTAGGAGAGTAAGACCATGGCAGAAAAAAGGGATTACTACGAAGTGCTGGGCGTTGCGAAGAACGCTAACGCAGACGAAATAAAGAAGGCCTACCGCAAAGCGGCCATCCAGTTCCACCCCGACAAAAACCCCGGGGACAAGGAGGCCGAGGAGAAATTCAAGGAGGCCGCAGAGGCCTACGACGTGCTGTCGAACCCCGACAAGCGCGCCCGTTACGACCAGTTCGGCCATGCCGGAATGGGCGGCGCGGCAGGCGGCGGGGCCGGCGGCTTCGGCGGCTTCGGCGGCGGAGGGTTCTCGATGGAGGACATCTTCTCGCAGTTCGGCGACATTTTCGGCGGCCATTTCGGGGGCGGATTCCGCTCGTCGAACGGCGGCGGGGGACGGCGCGTGAACCGCGGCTCGGACATCCGCGTGCGGGTCCGTCTGACGCTGGCCGAGATCGCCAACGGAGTTACGAAGAAACTCAAGATCAACAAGACCGTCGCCTGCGACAAGTGCGGCGGCTCGGGAGCCAGGGACGCCAATTCCTATTCGACCTGTTCGACCTGCAACGGCACGGGCTATGTGACGCGGGTGGAGAACACCTTCTTCGGCCGGATGCAGACGCAGGGCGTGTGCCCCACGTGCGGCGGCACGGGCAAGGTGATCACCGCGTCGTGCGACAAGTGCAAGGGCGAAGGCACGCTGCGCGGGCAGGAGGTCGTGGAGATCAAGATCCCGGCCGGCGTGGGCGAGGGCATGGTCCTCACCGTCACGGGCAAGGGCAACGCCGCGCGTCAGGGCGGCGTGAACGGCGACCTGCAGGTGATGATCGAGGAGGAGCGCAATCCCGAACTGGTGCGCGACGGCAACGATCTGATCCACAACCTGAACATCACCGTGACGACGGCCCTGTTGGGCGGTACGGTCGAGGTTCCGACGGTGGACGGGCGCGCCAAGATCAAGATCGCCCCGGGAACGCATGCCGGCAAGGTGCTGCGCCTGGGCGGCAAGGGACTGCCCGACGTGAACGGCTACGGCCGCGGCGATGAACTGGTGGTGGTGGACATCACCGTTCCGTCGAAACTCTCGGCCGAGGAGCGAAAACTCGTCGAGCAGCTGGCCGCGCAGCCCTCTTTCCAGAAGGCGGAGTCGGTCAAGAACCAGAATATTTTCGAACGGATGAAAAGCTTCTTCAGGTAATAATCCGGGATGCATTATCAATCGTTCGTACATTGATTCCGGCTTGTAATTGGCGGCGGAATGCCGCGTTTGCAAATCTGACCCACCCCTAAATCCCCGCCTGAGGCGGGGGCTTGTCGCAATGCAACCACAATAAAGAGAGTCATGCAATAAAATTGCGAAGATATTCGTATCTTTACAAAAAATAGAACGACCATGTTAGGCTTTACCCCTTTCAAACGGCACCCGAACAAATTCAATTACATCCCGCGTTATTACGACCCCGAGAAGGAGGCCCGTGAACAGCGCCGTGCCGAGTTGCGCGGCGAGCGCGCCGAGGATGCCGACCGCGAATACCAGCCCGGACAGTACATCCGCACCCAGCGCGAAGCCCGGGATGCGCGGCGTTCGAACGAGGAGGAGCGGGGGCGTATCCGTGTGCTGAAGATGGCCGCGGGGGCCGTGCTGGTGCTGCTTTTCATCTACCTGCTCTACCCGAAGCTGGCCGATGTGTTCTTGCGCGCGCGGACCGCACCCGCGACCGAAACGCAGCAGGTCGGGGAGGAGGAGTTCAATCCCTATGCGCCTATTAGGGTCGTTCCCAACGATTACGAGGAGTAAATGGCAGACAAGATCAGATTATTACCCGAGGTCGTTGCCAACCAGATCGCCGCGGGCGAGGTCGTCAACCGGCCCGCCTCGGTGGTGAAGGAGATGATGGAGAACGCCATCGACGCCGGGGCGACTTCGGTGAAGGTCAACTTCCGCGACGGCGGCAAGGACCTGATCCAGATCGTCGACGACGGCTGCGGCATGTCGCCCATCGACGCGCGCATGGCCTTCGACCGCCACGCCACGAGCAAGATCGGGGCCGTGGAGGATATTTACGCCCTGCACACGTTCGGATTCCGCGGCGAGGCTCTGGCTTCGATCGCCGCCGTGTCGCAGGTCGAACTGCGCACCCGGCAGGCCGGCGACGAGGTGGGTACGCAGACCGAGATCAACGGCGGGCAGTTCGCGGCGCAGAACCCGGTGATGTGTCCCGTGGGTTCGCAGTTCTTCGTGCGCAACCTTTTCTACAACGTCCCGGCGCGCCGCCGTTTTCTGGACAAGAGCACCACCTCGGCGTCGCAGATCAAGGCCGAGTTCCAGCGCATCGCGCTCTGTAACCCGCAGATCGCCTTCGAACTCTACGCCAACGACGCTCCGGTCTATACGTTGCAGGCCGGATCGCTGGCGGGACGCATCGTCGACGTGGTGGGGCGTCACATCAAGCAGAACCTGCTGGAGGTCGAGGCCGACACTTCGATCGCCTGCATCGAGGGATATATCGGCCGTCCGGCTGCCGCCAAGAAGCGCAACACGGAGCAATACCTTTTTGTCAACGGGCGCTTTTTCAAGAGCACCTATCTGACGAGCGCCATTCTGAAAGCCTACGAGAAGCTGATTCCCGAGAGCTGCCAGCCCTCCTATTTCCTCTACCTGACGCTCGATCCCGGGCGTATCGACGTCAACGTGCACCCGCAGAAAACCGAGGTCAAGTTCGCCGACGAGGAGGCCGTGTGGCAGATCGTCAACGCCGCTGTGCGCGAGACGCTGGCCAAAACGGGCGCCGTGCCGCTGATGGATTTCGACCGGGACAGCCCGGTGGAGATTCCCGTTTTGCAGAAAGGAGCCGTGTACAGCGAGCCGCTGGCCATGTCGAACAGCGACTACAACCCTTTCCGCGAGGAGTATATCGACCCTTCGGCGCCCGATCCCAACGAGGATTTCACGGGCTTCGACGTGCCGTACCGCGACGGCGGGGTCGTGTCGGACAGCGCGGCCGGAGGATTGCGCACCGGCGGAGTTCGGAGCGCCGCGCCGTCGTTCCCGCAGGCCGCGGCGGGCGGATTCGCCCTGCCGGGTGCGGACGCCGGGGAGTTCGAGGAGTTCGAGTCGGGCGGCGGTTTCGAGATCACCCCTTCGGGCGGCGGATTCGACGACAGCGCCCTGGATTTCATCCCTTCGTCGGCCGTTCCCGAGCAGCAGCGGTTCGACATGCCGCAGCGTCCGGAATTCACCGATGCGCTGCCGCTGCCGGGCGGTTATGTCGCCGCTCTGCTGGGCGGCCGCTTCGTAGTGGTCGACGTGCGGCGCGCCCGCGAGCGGATTCTTTACGAGGATTACCTCCGGATGCTGGGCAACGGCTCGTCGGTGAGCCAGCAGCTGCTGTTCCCCGAACGGCTGGTCCTTTCGGGCGACGAATACGCCCTGCTGGAGGAGAATGCCGTGGAGTTCGCTGCCCTGGGCTTCGACATCGACTTCTGCGGCGAAGGGACCGTCGAAGTGAGGGGCACGCCCGCCGACATGCCCGCCGACGCCGTGGACCGGCTGCTGTTCGACCTGTTGCAGGCCTTTGCGACTCCGGTGTCGCTCTCCGATGTGCGGCGCGAGAAGATCGCCGGCGTGATGGCCCGCTCCGGCGCCAAGGGTGCGGGGCGGACCTTGTCGCGCGAGGAGGCCGCGGCGCTGCTCGCACAGCTGGCCGACACGGGCAGTTTCAGTTTTTCGCCCTCGGGCAAGGCGATCACCGCCGAGATCACGCCGGAAGATTTGCGCGCCAAGTTGGGATAATCCGGCGGAAAAGAGTTACATTTGCAAAAATTAAAACGCATGAACCGCTATTTTCAGACCCCTCCGGTGGTCAAGAATTTGATAATCATCAATGTACTGGTTTACATGGCCACGGCGCTGCTGCCCGTCGGCGACACGATCATGCAGTATTGCGCCCTGTCGCTGGGAACGCCCTATTTCCATACCTACCAGTTCATCACCTACATGTTCCTGCATGCCAATTTCGAACATATCTTCTTCAACATGTTCGCATTGTGGATGTTCGGGCGTACGCTCGAATACGAACTCGGCTCGCAGCGTTTCCTGACCTTCTACATGGTCTGCGGCGTGGGTGCGGCGCTGATCCAGTACCTCACGGCGCTGGCGTTCGGCGAGCTGCCGCTGCTGCTGGTCGGCGCGTCGGGCGCGGTGATGGGCCTGCTGCTGGCGTTCGGCGTGATGCATCCCAATGCGGTCATCATGCTGCTGATTCCGCCTATTCCGATGAAGGCCAAGTGGTTCGTCATCATCTATGCCGTCATCGAGCTGTTCCTCGGATGGAGGGGCGTGGGCAACGTGGCCCATTTCGCCCATGTGGGCGGCATGCTGTGGGGATTCCTGCTGCTGCATTGGTGGAAACGCCGGGGAACGATCCGTTTTTAGACGATGGCTTCCGATTACTATAACGGATACGGGGGAGGCCCTTCGGGGAAACGGCGCCGCAGTCTCGTCATGCGGCTCGTCGATCTGGCGCTGACGCTCGTGACGCTGGCCGTGGGCGCGACGATGGTTCTCACCTATTTCGTCCCCTATGTCGATCCGGGCAGCGTGTGGTTCTTTCCCGTGCTGGGGCTGGCCGCTCCGGCGGTCTATGTCGCGTCGGTCGTGCTGACGCTCTACTGGATCATCCGCTGGCGCTGGGTGTGCGCCGGGGCGATGCTGGTCGTCGTCGTGGCGGGGCTTTTCAAGGTCTCGCTCTTCTGGCGTCCTGAAATCCGCCGCAGCTATGCCACGGAGACGGCCTTCGACCGCGCTGCTGTCAAGGTTATGAGCTACAACGTGCGCAGTTTCTACGGCGAGGACGGCCGGAGCAGCGTCGACGACATCCTGCGCCTGATCGAGGAGCAGGCTCCGGACCTGATCTGCCTCCAGGAGTTCAATGCCCGCCTCGCGGAGCAGTCCGAGGAGTTTTCGCTGCTGGGCGAGAAGTACGAGATCGCGCACTTCGGACGCACGCAGGCCCCGGATTCGGTCTACGGCTCGACGCTGACCATCTTGAGCAAATACCGCATCCTGCGTTCGGACACCGTGCTGACGCCTTCGTCTTCGGTCTGGGCCGACGTGATTGTGGGCGAGGACACCGTGCGGGTTTTCAACAACCACCTGCGCTCGACGGCCATCAACGCTTCGGACAACCAGTTCATCACCAGCCATCAGTTTCTCTCGGACACAGCGCGCGAGACCAAAATCCGCAGTATCGTGACCCGTTTGCGCGAGAATAGCGTGCTTCGGGCCGCGCAGGTCGACAGCATCGCGCAGGTCGTGGGTGCGACGCGCACGCGGCGGATCGTCTGCGGCGATTTCAACGATACGCCCATGTCGTATGTCTACCGCACGATGGCGCGGGGGCTGCGCGACGCCTTCCGTGAGTGCGGGTCGGGCTATTCGCATACGTTCCGCGGTTTCTACAACACGCTGCGCATCGACTACGTGTTGAGCGGCGGTTTCGAACCGCTCTCCTACGAGGTGCTTCCGGTCGACTATTCGGACCACCATCCCGTCGTCGTGCGGCTTCGGAAAAGTTCCTGACGAATTACCCGGAAAACGGGATGCCCCGGCGGAGACACTCTTTCCGCCGGTTTTAATTTGCCGGCAGGTGTTGTCCGGAACGATTTTTTTGCTATCTTGTGGAAAAATTCAGCCAATCGTTCGCCATGATCCGATCCCTTCCGCTCGTAAGGAGAACGCTTCTCCTCTCCGTATGTGGGCTGTTCCTTTTCTCCGGCCGGCTTTTTGCCGGAAATCCGTTGCTGATGCCTTCCGAAGCCCCTTACGGGGCGCCCCGCTTCGACCGTATCCATGCCGCCGACATCATGCCCGCCATTGAGGAGGGCATCCGCGCCTACAAGGCCGGGATTGCGAAAATCAGGGCGCTGGACCCCGCGGAGGCGACTTTCGAAAACGTCGTCGTGCCGCTCGACCGTGCCGACAGCCTGCTGGACGTTCCGCGCGCAGTGCTGGGTTACCTGAAATCGAATTTCGGAGGCGACTCCGTCATCCGGATCTCTCTGGAATCCGCGCAGCTGACCGGAGAGGCATACGACGCCGTGACGCTCGACACGGCGATCTTCCGCCTGGTGAAGGCCGTCTACGACCGGCGCGATGCGGCCGGGCTGGATTCGCTCCAGCTGCGGACGCTCGGCAAGGTCTACCGGAGCTATATCCGCGGCGGGGCGCTCTGCACGCCCGGGCAGAAGGAGCGGCTCAAGGAGCTGAACCGCGAGATTTCGCTCAAACGCATCCGCCACGGACAGAATATCACGCAGGCGACCCAGGAGTTCGTCCTGTACGTGCAGGACAGCAGCCTGCTCGACGGGCTTGCGGGGACGACCCGGCAGCGTTTCGCCCGCAATGCGGCCCGGCAGGGGCATCAGGGCGTCTGGGCCGTCGGGTTCACGAGCGGCGACTATGCGTCGGTCATGGCTTCGGCCACGAACCGCGACCTGCGCAGGAGACTCTACGAGGCCTACACCTCGCGCTGCATGGACGGGAAGTACGACAACCGCCAGTTGTCGGTCGACATCGTCAACCTGCGTCTCGAACGGGCCCGGATGCTGGGATACGAGAACTATGCCGCCTACACGCTGGAGACGAACATGGCCGGGACGCCCGAAAAGGTCCGCGAACTGCTGCTGCCGCTCAAGGACGCTGCCGCGGGGAAGGGGCGTGCGGAGCGTGCCGAACTGGAGGCTTTCGCCGTGAAATACGAGCGGGATTCGGCCTTCCGGCTGGAACCGTGGGACGTGGCCTTCTATTCGGGCAAGCTGCGCAAGGCGAAATTCGGATCCGAACTGGGGCGCATGCGCAACTACCTGCTTTTCGACAATGTGCTCAACGACGGCGTTTTCTATGTGGCCAACCGTCTTTTCGGAATCACGCTGACGCAGCGCACGGACATTCCCGTTTTCCACCCCGACGTGCTGACCTTCGAGGCGAAAGACGCCGAAGGCCGCCCCCTCGGACTGCTTTATCTGGATTGCTTCGTCCGCAAGGGCAAACGCGGCGGCGCGTGGTGCTCGCGCCTACGCGGGTATTCGTGCGCCGGAGAGCGGGAGGTGCTGCCGCTGGTGACCATCAGCTGCAACTTCTCGCGTGCGGCCGAAGGCAGGCCGAAGCTGCTGTCGACCTCCGAGGTCAAGACCCTCTTCCACGAATTCGGACACGCTCTGGCGGGTTTCCTCTCGCGCGGGCCGTATCCACAGGTGACGGGCAGCTTCCCGCGCGACATGGTCGAACTGCCCTCGCAGCTGAACGAGCATTGGGCCTGGGAGCCGGAGGTGATGAAACACTACGCCCGCGATTACGAGACGGGGCGTCCGATTCCCGATGCGCTGATCGCGAAGTTCAAGGAGTCGGAGAACTTCCTGAAGGGGCTTTACCTGACCGATTTCTATGCCACCGCGCTGCTCGACCTCGAATGGCACACCGTGCTGCGGCCGGTCGAAGGGTGCGACGTGGCGGCTTTCGAACGGGCGTTCCTGAAACGTTACGACTTCCCGGAGCATACCGCTTTACGCTTCCGGACGACCTATTACAACCACATCTTCGCCAGCAGTTACCCCGCGCAGTACTACTCCTACACGTGGTCGGCGGTGCTGGACACCGATGCCTTCGCGGCATTCACCGGCACGGGCGATATTTTCGATCCCGAAACCGCGCGCCGTTACCGCCGCCATATCCTGACCGAAGCGGGCTATGACGAGCCGATGGCGCAGTACGTGCGTTTCCGCGGCGCCGTGCCCGACGTGAAGCCCCTGATGCGCCGTTACGGGCTGGCGGAATAGCGGCCCGGCGGAATGAACAGCCCCGGCTCATCGGGCCGGGGCTGTTCCGTTCGGTCACTCTCCGATCTTCTTGCGCGGGTGGACCATGTTTTCGGGTTGCAGCACCTTGTGCAACTCCTCTTCGCTCATCAGCCTATGCTCGAGTACGAGGTCGTAGATGCCCTTGCCGGTTTTGAGGGCCTCCTTGGCCAGCATGCTCGACGTTTCGTAGCCCAGATAGGGGTTGAGCGCAGTCACCAGCCCGATGCTGTTAAAGACCATCCGGCGGCAGACCTCTTCGTTGGCCGTGATGCCGGCGATGCACTTCTCGCGCAGCGTGTTCATGGCGTTGATCAGCATTTCGATGCTCTCGAACAGGCAGTGGACGATGATCGGCTCCATGACGTTCAGTTCGAGCTGTCCGGCTTCCGATGCGATCGTCACGGTGAGGTCGTTGCCGATCACGCGGAACGCTACCTGGTTGACGACTTCGGGGATCACGGGGTTGACCTTGCCCGGCATGATCGACGATCCCGGCTGGCGCGGCGGGAGGTTGATCTCGTTCAGCCCGCAGCGGGGACCCGACGAGAGCAGCCGCAGGTCGTTGCAGATTTTCGAGAGTTTCACCGCAAGGCGTTTCTGGGCCGAGGAGTTCATAATGAAGGCGCCCGTGTCGCTCGTGGCCTCGATCATGTTCGACGCCTCGACGAGCGGCAGTCCGGTGATCTCGCGCAGGTAACGGGTGCAAAGCCCGGCGTAGTCGGGGTCGGCGTTGATGCCCGTTCCGATGGCCGTGGCCCCCATGTTGATCTCGAAGAAAAGTTTCATGTTGGCCGTCAGCCGCTCGGTCTCCTCGGTGAGGTTGGCGGCGTAGGCTTCGAACTCCTGTCCGAGGGTCATCGGCACGGCGTCCTGAAGCTGCGTGCGGCCCATCTTGATGATGCCGGAGAACTCCTCGCCCTTGGCGTGGAACGCCGCGATGAGTTCGCGCAGCGAGGCCACCAGTTTCTCGATGCTGCGCACCAGTGCGATCCTCACGGCCGTGGGGTAGGCGTCGTTGGTCGACTGCGAGAGGTTGACGTGGTTGTTGGGGTGGCAGAACTGATATTCGCCCTTTTCATGGCCGAGGAGTTCGAGCGCCCGGTTGGCGATCACCTCGTTGGCGTTCATGTTGGTCGACGTGCCGGCGCCGCCCTGCACCATGTCGACGACGAACTGCTCCTCGAGTTTGCCTGCGCGCAGCTCCTCGCAGGCCCGGATGATCGCGTCGGCGATCGCCGGGTCGAGCAGTCCCAGGTCGCGGTTGGCCATCGCGGCGCCCTGCTTGACGTCGGCCAGGGCGCGGATCAGCTCCGGGAAGAAGTTGAGCCGCACGCGGCTGATGTGGAAATTCTCCACCGCGCGCATGGTCTGCACGCCGAAATAATACTCCGCCGGGATTTCCATTTCGCCCAGCAGATCGTGTTCACGACGGGTTTTGCCCGAAAGTCTGATTTCCGTAAAGTCCATGATCGGTATGTTTTTATTAAAGGTACGCAAAAGCGGGGTGGAGTCCAAGCCGAATCGGGTGCGGTCCGGTAAGACGTTCCGACATCAAATATAATGCTTTTTCCGCCACTTTGTCAAAACAAAAAATCTTGTTAACTTTGTATTCGCTCCGCGGGGTCGCAGAATTCGGCGGCGGACGAACGCAGAACCGAAAAACAAATAAAGAATATGATTTTAGACTCTCTGAAAAACAGCGCGCTTTACTACGGCGTAAGCCCGCGCATGAAACAGGCTTTCGAACTGATCGCCTCGACCGACTGGACGACGATGGAACCGGGTATTCACGAACTCGACGGCAAGGACATCTACGTCAACGTCATGGAGCGCGAGCTGAAACAGAAGCCCGACGCCAAACTCGAAATCCACAACGAGTACATCGACATCCAGGTTCTCATCCGGGGCGAGGAGGAGTCCTTCGGCTGGAGCGAGCGCAGGGAGCTCAAGAAGCCGCTGGGCGAATTCAGCGTCGAGAATGACATCCAGCTCTTCGACGACGTGCCGCAGACCTATTACACGATGCGTCCGGGGCAGTTTACGGTGCTTTTCCCCGAGGACGGGCACGCCCCGATGGTGGGCGAGGGCACGGTGCGCAAGATCATCGTCAAGGTGCGCAGGTAGACGCAGTCCATACCTTCCGGGCCGGGATTTCCCGGCCTTTTTTGTGCCCGTTCGGCAGGCCCGCATGGCCGGTTGGGGGCGGAGAACGGCTTCGTCCGACCTCCGGCCGGAAATGAATTGAAATGAATTGAAAGAAAACCGCCGCGAACTTGCTTGTCTTCCGGATTTGTACTAAATTTGTGGTACGGGTATTTCCGTACGCTATGAAAACATCGGTCTTCATATTCCTCTTTCTGCTGGTCTCCTCCCTCTCGTCCGTCATGGATTCGGGTGCGAAGTCCGGAGTGCCGGCTGCGGCTGCGGTCCGGCAGACGGCGGAATGTTTCCTTGCCGGTTTCAAATACGGGGACTGCGTGGCGACGGAGACCGTCCGGACGGCCGTGCCTTGCCCCGTGCGGGCGCTGCGCAAGCCGGTGGAAGGTCCGCAGCGGGTGTCGGGCGGCGACCGTGACGTCTGCTCCGGGCGGCATTTCCCGCTGGCGCAGGGCTGCTGCACGAAATACGTCGTCTCTTCTTTATTGCGCGGCGGGCAGACCGCCCTGCCTTTCCATCGCGCCGACTACCTCCGGTTCGGCGTTCTGGTCATTTAGCCGTCAAATCCTTTCGCTTTCAAGCGTATGATGCCGTCCGTGCATCGTACGTCGGATTTCCGTGTGCGGACTCCGGGCTGTCGCACCGACGCCGGTGCGGCGAACGACGTTCGGCATGCTTTGCCGCATGCGCAGAATGTTCCGGCACACCCGATGGCAAAACTTTGACGAATGTAAAAAAATGGATTTGATGCATATGATCGGGGAGACGTCGCTGATGATGGGCTTCACGTTTATCGTGGGAATGGCCTTCGCGTACGTACTCAAACTGATGACGTTTTTCTTCTCCCGGCTTAACGGAACGGAGATCTCCGCGCTGTTGAGAAAAGGCCGCATATGGGGCCGCGCCTACCGCATGGACATTGCGCGTACCGACCGCTACATCCGTTCGGTCGCCCGGATCGGCGGGGACGTTTCCGCCGATCCGGATGCGGACCATGCGATGGACGCTCTGGCCGAATACCACCTCGGCACCCCCGGGGATGCCGCACGGCAAGACAGCGAGATGACCCGTTTATACGAGCTGCACCATGGAACGGTTTGATCTTGGCAATATTTTCCAGGGAATCTCGACCCTGCTGCAAGCCGATTCCGCGATCATGTATGCGCGTATCGGGCTGATTCTGTTGGGCATCCTGCTGGTTTACCTGGGGCGCAGGGGCGTGCTCGAACCGCTGGTGATGATTCCGATGGGGCTGGGCATGGCGGCGGTGAACGCCGGGGTGCTGATTTTTCCGGGCGGCATGCACGGCAACCTGTTTCTGGACCCCATGGTCACGGAAACCGACCAGCTGATGAACATTTTGCAGATCGACTTCCTGCAACCGATCTACACCTTCACGTTCAGCAACGGACTGATAGCCTGTCTGATTTTCATGGGCATCGGGACGATGCTCGACATCAATTTCGTGCTGGCGAAGCCCTTGCAGAGCATGTTCCTCGCGCTGTGCGCCGAGCTGGGCACGTTCGCCGTGCTGCCGATCGCCTATTCGATGGGGTTGAGTCCCAGCGACAGCGCCTCGATCGCGATGGTCGGCGGGGCCGACGGGCCGATGGTGCTTTTCACCTCGCTCAACCTCTCGAAGGAGATCTTCGTGCCGATCACCGTCGTCGCCTATCTCTATCTCGGCCTGACCTACGGCGGCTATCCCTATCTGGTGCGGGCGATGGTCCCCAAGCGTCTGCGCGCCATCAAGATGAAACCGGCGAAGAAACCGGTGAAGCAGTACAGCGCCGCGACCAAGATTTCGTTCGCCGTGGTGATGTGCGTGATCCTGTGCCTGCTCTTCCCGGTGGCCGCTCCGCTCTTCTTCTCGCTCTTCATCGGTGTGGTGATCAAGGAGTCGGGACTCAAGCATGTGAACGATTTCATCAGCGGACCGATGCTCTACGGTTCGACGTTTTTCCTGGGAATCCTGCTGGGCGTGCTGTGCGACGCGCACACGCTGCTCGACCCCACGGTGCTCAAACTGCTCGTCCTGGGGATTCTCGCCTTGCTGATTTCGGGCATCGGAGGCATTCTGGGCGGTTACCTCATGTATTTCTTCAAGCGGGGCAATTTCAATCCCGTCATCGGTATCGCCGCCGTCAGCTGCGTGCCCACGACGGCCAAGGTCGCGCAGAAGATCGTCGCGCACGACAACCCTTCGTCGATGATCCTGCCCGACGCGCTGGGAGCCAATATCATGGGCGTCATCACGTCGGCCATCATCGCAGCGATCTACGTGACGGTGGTTCCGATGCTGTGATCCGAAAGAGAACCGGCCCGCGGAAAGCGGGCCGGTTTTTTATTTTCCGATGCCGAAGTAGCGGAATCCCGCCGCTTCGACCTCGGGCTTGTCGAAAATGTTGCGGCCGTCGACGACCGCGTCGCCCCGCATCGTCGCGCGCAGCTGTGTCCAGTCGGGCATGCGCAACTCCTTCCATTCGGTCAGGAGGGCCACAGCGTCGACGCCTTCGGCGGCCTCGTACATCGTCCGGACGTAACGGATCGGTTTGTCTTTCATCCGGCGCTGCGCTTCCGGTATCGCCACGGGATCATAGGCCCGCACCTCGGCTCCGGCATCGAGCAGGCGGCCGATCACCACCGTTGCCGGAGCTTCGCGCATGTCGTCGGTCTCGGGCTTGAAGGCCAGCCCCCAGATTGCGACGACCTTGCCCCGCAGGTCGCCCAACGCGGTCTGCAATTTCTCGAAAACAATCCCTTTCTGCTGCTCGTTGACCCGCTCGACGGCCTCGATGACCTGCATCGTGTAGCCGTGTTCCCGGGCCGTGTGGGCCAGCGCCTTCACGTCCTTCGGGAAGCATGAACCGCCGTAGCCGCAGCCGGGGTAGAGGAACTTGTTGCCGATGCGGGCGTCGGAGCCGATGCCCTTGCGGACCATCTCCACGTCGGCGCCCACGCGGTCACACAGATTGGCGATCTCGTTCATAAACGAAATGCGCGTCGCGAGCATGGCGTTGGCTGCGTATTTGGTCATCTCGGCCGAGGGAATGTCCATGAACAGCACACGGAAATTGGTGATCAGGAACGGCCGGTAGAGCTTGGCCATCAGCTTGCGCGCCCGTTCGCTGTCGACGCCCACGACCACGCGGTCGGGCGACATGAAGTCCTTGATCGCCGCACCTTCCTTCAGGAATTCGGGGTTCGAGGCGACGTCGAACGGGACCTTGCAGCCGCGCTTCTCGAGTTCCTCCTCGATCACGGCGCGCACCTTCTGCGCCGTGCCCACGGGGACGGTGCTCTTGGTGACCAGCACGGTGTATTTCCGGATGTGGCGACCGAAGGTGCGGGCCACGTCGAGAACGTATTTCAGGTCGGCCGAACCGTCCTCGTCGGGCGGGGTTCCGACGGCCGAGAAGACCACCTCGACATGGGGCAGGCACTCTGTGAGGTCGGTGGTGAAGTGCAGGCGTCCCGCCTCCACGTTGCGCCGCACAAGCTCCTCAAGTCCCGGCTCGTAGATCGGGATAACGCCTGCGTTCAGACCCTCTATCTTTTCGGCGTCTATGTCCACGCAGGTGATGTCGAGTCCCATTTCGGCGAAGCAGGCCCCCGATACGAGTCCTACGTAACCCGTTCCCACGATTGCAATTTTCATCATAATTCCTGGAGTTTTTTCTTTCGGAATGTAAATATAGTCTTTTTTTCGAAATATCCCCGCCGCAGCACGAAAAAGGGCGGTCCGAAGACCGCCCCTGCGTCGTTCTATTTTCCGCACCTGCATCCGGCGACAGCCTCCGCCAGCGTTGCGCAGGGATCGCACATCTCGTGCGAGTAGCCCTGTTTCATCTCCACGGGATCGCACAGGGGTTCCCACTTCATCTTCTGGGCGAACTCCGCGAGCAGGCGCACCGAGGCTCCGGCCCAGCAGAACGAACCGAACCAGCCGAATCTGCGCCGGGGAATGCCGCGCGCGGCGATGCGGTCGAGCAGTTCGGCCACGGGCGGGAACAGGTTGCCGTTGTAGGTCGGGCCGCCGACGATCAGCGTGTCGAAACGGAAAACGTCGCGCAGGACCACCGACGGGTCGGCGTAGGAGAGGTTGTAGACCCGGATCGGGCCGACCTCCCGCGAGGCCAGTTCGCGCGCGATGCGCTCGGCCATTTGCTCCGTGTTGCCGTACATCGAGGCGTAGGCCACGACCACGCCCGGTTCGCCTTCGTAGCGGCTCAGACGGTCGTAAATATCCAGAACCTTTGCGATCTGCCGCTGCCATACGGGTCCGTGCGTCGAACAGATCGTCCCGACGGGCAGCGTGCGGACCTTCTGGAGCGCCTTCTGCACGGGACCGCCGTATTTGCCCACGATGCAGGCGTAGTAGCGGCGCATCTCGTCCCAGTAGCGGTCGGTCTCGACCTGCGAATCGGTGATGCCGCCGTCGAGCGCCCCGAACGTGCCGAAGGCGTCGCCGGAGAAGAGCGTCCGGTCGCCGGCGCACCACGTGACCATCGTCTCGGGCCAGTGCACCATCGGGATCATGTGGAACGACAGCGTCTTGCCGCCCAGATCGAGCGTGTCGCCCTCCTTGACCTCGACCGTGCCCCCGGCGATGCCGTAAAACCCTTCGATCATCTGGAGCGTCTTGGCATTGCCGACGATCTCGATGTCGGGATAGATGCGGCGCAGCGCCGCGATCGACGACGAGTGGTCGGGTTCCATGTGGTTGACGACCAAATAATCGATCTTCCTTTCGCCGATGGCCTCGCGGATGTTGGCTTCGAGGCGGCTGCCGAAGGACTCTTCGACGGTGTCGATCAGGGCGATCTTTTCGCCTGCGACCAGATAGGCGTTGTACGACACGCCCATCGGAAGCGACCAGAGGGCTTCGAAGCGCGTGGTGGTGCGGTCATTGACCCCGACGTAGTGGATGCCGGGAAGTATTTCGGTAATTGCCATAAACCTTTTTTGTTTTGTTTTGGCACAAATTTACGAAAAATATTTTTCCGGCGCTACTGCCGGCTTTTTTATTGCTTCGGCAAGTTGCATGCCGGGGTGCGGAAGAGTCCCGTGCGCGGCGCGGCCTTCGCCCGGAAACAAAACGCCGCAACCCGGTGAAGGGTTGCGGCGCATGCCGGCAGGACGGCGGTTCAGAGGAACCGCGGCATATCTTCGGCCCTGCTTTGGGGTGTGGACTCCAGCGCGCCGGAGATGATCTCCGACGGGATTTCGGCCTTGACGAAGACCGAGACGTCGCTCGTGCTCGAAGTGCTGGTCAGCGTCATCCGTGTTCCGTCTGCGTTGAACGAAACCCGGTATGAGGCGCTTCCCCACGGGGTGTTGTCGCTGTACCGGCCGCTGAGCGTGGGTTTGTCGTAGGAATACGTGCCGTCCAGGTGGACGTATTCGGGCTTGTAGAGCCGCTGGTAGATGTCGAACGAACCGGACTCGCTGAACGAGAGGTAGACGTCGGCGGACTGGAGCGAACTCCACGAAACCAGATGCCAGCTGCCGACGACGTTGCCGTCGCCCTCGGGTTCGGGCGTATCCTTGGACGAATCGCCGCACCCGGTCAGCGCGAATGCCGCGGCGAGGCCGATCAATAACAGTTTGATGCTTTTCATAATGTGTCCTTGTTTTATAACCAACCTCCGTTCTGGGAATGAACCTCACGTGCGATGAAGGCGAATTCCTTCGTGATCGGCATGCCGTTCATTCCGCTGTTGTTGCCGTTTCCGGCGAGCAGCTTGATCCGGACCACCGCCGAACCGGGTTTGGTGCACTTGAGGATGATCTGGTTGGCGAATATGGTCGGGTTCGCCGAAATGCCCAGCCGGTCCATGTCTTCGGCCGAAATGGAGATTTCCGTAATCTTCAGGTCCAGATTTCCGCCGCCGAGGTACGGTTGCAGGTTCAGCGTGTACTGGCTGCCGACGGGAATCGGGATGCAGGTGATGCCGCGGACGTTCATCAGCACCTGGTAGGCGTCGATGTAACCCGTGCCCATTCCCTTTTTGTACTGCGACAGGTCGAGCGTCGCCAGACTGCCCTTGTCGGTGAAATACTGTTTCGTTCCGGTGCAGTATTGGTTGATGTCGTTTACCGATGTCAGCAGCAGCGTCGTGAATTCGTTCTGGGTGAAGGTCTTGCCGAGTTGCAGCGCATAGGAGAGCCCGAGCGCCGCCACGCCCGAAACGTGGGGGCAGGCCATCGACGTGCCCTGCATGTAGCCGTACTTTCCGCCGTTGACGGTCGATAACACCTCGGACGCTCCGGTCTTTATGTTTTCCAGATACGACTGGTAGGCGTCGCCGCCGGGAGCCGCAATGTTGCAGCCGGGACCGTAGTTGGTGTAGTAGGCCGGGGTGTAGTCGCACGACATGGCCGTTACGGAGATGTAGTCGCGGTAAGCGCCGGGATAGCCCGATATGCCGGTCAAGTCGTTGCCGGCGGCGAATATGGCCAGTCCGCCGCTGACGGCCGCACAGTTCTGTTTGGCGATGAAGTAGTCGATGGCCTGCTTCTCGGCGCTGGCGCCGCTGGAATAGGCCGCGTCGGAGGTTACCGAGCCGGCAGGGTAGCCGTAGCTGCACTGGATGATCGCCGCGCCGTTGTCGGCGGCGTATTTGATGGCCTTGGCCGACGTGGCCGCGTCGCCGCCGTCTTTATCGTGGAAAATCTGACAGGACATGATCTTCACGCCGTCGTTTTTGCCCGAGCCGCCTGCGATGCCTGCGACGCCCGTACCGTTGTTGTTCACGGCTGCGACCGTTCCTGCCACGTGCGTGCCGTGGTCCGGTGCATCGCCTTTGGTGCTGATGGTCAGCGTCGTATTGTCGACGAAGTTGAACCCGTGTATGTCGTCGGCATAGCCGTTCGAGTCGTCGTCACGGCCTTCCGAGCCGTTCAGCTCGGCGGTGTTGGTCCACATGTTGGCGGCCAGGTCGGGATGGTCCCACTGCACGCAGTTGTCCACGACCGCGACGATAACGCGCGGGTCGCCCGTGCAGAGCTTCCAAGCCTCGTCGCAGTTGACATCGGCTCCCGCCTTGATCTTCGAATAGATCGACTTGTCGCCGGTGTTGATGTAGTGCCATTGTTTGCCCAGGTGGGGATCGTTGAACCCGACGGCCGCACGGGTCTGCGGCGCAGCGCCGGTTTCGGCCAGCGGGATGACCCGGCCTTCGTGCACGTGCATCAGCTGCTGGTTGAATTCCACCTTGCTCACTTCGGCGATCCGGGCCATGTCGAGGGCCGCCTTGTCGAGATCGGCGGCGGCGTCGAACTCCACAACGTACCAGCGGTGCAGACCGGCGGCGCGCGTGCGCTCCTCGTTCCGTTCGTCTACCGGGAACAGACGCTGTAACGCCTTTACCCCGATGCTGCCGAGCACGGCGTCGAAATCGGCGATGCCCGAACGGGTGGCGACGCCGCCCGAACGCGTAACCTGCATGACCGACGATTCGATGCCCGCTACGGCCTCTTCGCCGAAGCAGACCAGCAGTTCGCCCCTGACGGCGTTCTCCGACGAGAATACGAGTTTGGAGGCCGCTTTCGCTTCCGGTTCGGGACCCGTCGCCTGCTCCGTCGCATCCTTGGTGCACGACCCCAGGGAGAGCGCCGCAGACAGGAGCAGCAGGCTCCATAAAGTTGTTGTCCTTGTCATAATCTTATAATCCTAATATTAGTGCATGTCGTGACCGGTGTTTCGTTTCATTGGACCACAGAACCCGACACGGTCGCTCGGACTGTGTCGGGTCGTGTGGAACAATATGCGTCGGTTATTTCAAAACCGGGAGGTTTTCGCGGATTTTGAAATCGGCGCGGCGGCCGATCTGTTTCGGCAGCGGCTCGCATTTCGCCGTCTTCACGCTCAACGTGCGGACGCCGTGGTTCGTGTTATCGCTGTTCCTGACGAATGTGGTGTTCATCTGGAGGCCGCGGCTGTCGAGCGACTTCCCGATGTGGCCCGGAACACGGACGCTGCTGAACGGGATCTTCGTGCGGACGCTCTGAACTTTGGCTGCGGATGCTGCGGATGTCGTTCCGCTCTGCTTCGTGATGGTTGTTCCGTCGGTATAGTATGCCGCCAAGACTCCGATGATCTCGTTGACGGTGAAATCAGCAACGGGAGCCTCGACGTCGGTCGTCAGCGCTGAAACTTGTTTCGACGCCGGATCGATCGTCAATACGATCGGATCGCTGCCTTCGCTCTCTTCGGTTGCGAACGAGAAGATACCGTAACCGCGGGACTGGTCCGGAGTGAGCGCCTCCGTGAATTTGCCGAGCAGGTTGCCGTCGTCCTCCCGGCCGAGCTGCACGCCGCTCATCGTGAGCGTCGACTTGGCCGAGTCATAGGTTGCGTACCATTGGGTGCCGTCCTCTACGGCGAAATCCTTCACGAAAAATTCGGTGTTGCTTCCGACGGTAGGTATTACCTCGAATACATTTTCGAACGTGTTTTCCGCGCTGGCCGCGTAGGACATGCCGTATTTCCCGATGATCAACTCTCCGGTATAGGGCGGTATGTCCGTCACGAACGGTTCGCACACGATCAGTTTTTTCTTGCCGTAGTTGTTCGTTGCTTCGACAACCAGCGTATAGGATGCGCCCGGTGTCAGATTGATCATTATGTCCCAATACTTTCCGGTCGTTGCAAGTTCTTCCATCGCATCGGCATTGAGTTCTTTACCGTATTTATCGACTACATCCTGCAGGGTCAGGCCTCCGGTTTGAATCTCGATATTGTCGATTATGGAAGTTTTGTTGAAGTAGGTTTTGATCTTCTTCATCTCCGTGCCGGTGATCTCGTACACGGCCGATGAGTAATCGGGATACTTCGATACATATGCTGCGGCATCGGGATAGGCGCTGACTTTATAGAGCGAGCCGGCGATGTCGTTGGGGACCGAGGTCCCTCCTATGCCCGGGAAGTAGAACGATGCTGCGGAAGCTTCGCCGGAAACCGGTTTTTGCGCTTTGTCAAGGGGCAGGGCGACTACGGTATAGGTTCCGGCTCCAGGCAGTACGGCTTCGGCGGAGACTTTCTCGCCGCCTACGGTGAAGTCCTGCAACTCGTTGATGTTCTCGGCTGATCCGTCGGCGATAGCTGCGACAAGCGTAGCGGTTTCGGCCTCGGTCAATTCATTTTCGACGAGAACATAGTGGATGTTCGTAACGTCGGCACCGTAGGTGAAGTTGATGACGGCGCTCGCCGTCTCACCGTCGGCGCTGACCTTCATGCCGTCGTATACGGCGGAGAGCGTATAGTCGGTCAATTCGGCGCCGGGCAGGAGGATACGGAACAGTCCGGACTTATTAGCTTTGAGGTTGCCGGCGCCGCAAACGAACGCGAGGGCCTCCTGGGGGAACGTGATCACGCCGTTTACCAGCGTACCTTCCCCGCCCGTGAACATGGCGATTTCATAATTTCCATAAGCAGGATCTCCGTCGATGATTCCCGTGAACTGACGCGGCATGACCACTTTCGTCGGGTCGCTGCAATCGATGGTGATGTTGACCGGAGTATAGGTCAGTTTGACCTGCGACTCGATCTCTTCCTGCGAACCTCCGAAGAATTCGGTCAGGAACGGCCAGCCGTACATCTCTTCGATCATGTAGATGCCCTTCTTCGATTTGTGCTCGTGGATCGTGACCTCGATTTCGGGATTTCCGCCGTTAAACATGCTGCAAAGATAGTCGTCGCGGAATTTTCCGGTTCCCAGTTTCACCCAGGGCCAGGGGGCGACGATGATGTCGAGCGAACGGTTGCCGTAGGGCGTCGTGTTGTCCTCGTCGTTGATCAGGAACGAAAGGGGGTATTCCTTACCGTCTTCGAGTTTGGTGCGGTCGAAGGTGATCAGCAGTTCGGAAGTCTCCTTGCCGGCTGCGAACGATACCGACGACGGAATGGTGAACAGACCCGACTCGTCGCTGGCGAGAACCGCTACGGTCAGCGCCTCGTCCTTGGCGATGCGTTTTACCGGGATGGCGATGGAGGAGACGTCGTCGCTGATGCTATGCTGGGTGGTCACATTCTCGGGGAAGTAGACCTGTGCGCCGTCGACCTCGGGACCTGCTTTGAAGTCATCGTCGCTGCAGGCCGTGAACAGCCCCGCGACGATGGCGACAGTCGCCAGAAAGAATATTTTTATACTTTTCATAAATAGCGATGTTTTTTATTTTACAGACTTGACCGTTTGGGTCGGGTTGGGGTTGTTCTTGCCCGAAAGCGCCTTATTCTGCTGTACGGCGTTCAGCGGGAACACGCAGTTCCACCAGGGGGCGCGTCCGTCCGTGGAAAGCTGGGCCATCGGGGGAGCGTTCGTGCCGGTGTCGCCGTTGTGCATGCCGATGTTCAGACGCTTCAGGTCGTAGAAGATGACGCCCTCGCCCCAGAACTCGATCCGCTTCTGGAAAATGATCTCGTCGATCAGGTCGTTGGCCGCCGGAACCGTATAGGCCGGATCGCGCTTGGCCATGAACGACTGCAACAGCGACTTGCCGGTGGTGGCGTCGTAGTGCGCCGTAGCCTCGGCCTCGATCAGGTACATCTCCTCGACACGCATCATCGGGATGCTCGTCACGTTACCCGTGGAATAGTTTCGTTTTTCGCCGTTGGCCGCGTGGAACTTAAACGATGCGTAGGGGGCTATCGTTGCGAACTCCTCCTCGGTCAGGGTCGTATAGGGTGCGATGGCGTCGAACGAGCGGTCGGCTCCGACAAAGCTCTTTTTGCGGAAGTCGCCCGACGAAATGCGGTTGTAGCTGAATACCGAGATACCCGGCTGCGCTCCGTAGCCGTAACCCCAGATAGCCTCGGTCGCCATGTGGGCCGACCACGACAGCAGGTTGTTGAGCACGGTGTCGGTGGTCTGGATCATGGCCCACATCCACGACGAATTGACCGTGTTGAACCCGGTCTTCGGGTCGAGCCACTGGCTTTCGGTCATAATCGTGCAGCCCGAAGCGTCGATGGCCTTGCGGGCGTATTCGGCGGCCAGACGGTAAGCGGCGTCGCCGGTCGGAACTTCCGCATACGATTCGGTGAATCCGCCCAGCCAGAGGTAGGCGCGGGCCTTGAGTCCGTAGATCACGGCCAGCGAGGGCAGATTTTTCGTCGCCGGCGTATAGTTGGCCAGCAGGGTCTCGGCGGTGTTGAGGTCCTCGAAGATGAACTTGAACATCTCCTCACGCGATACGCGCGGGTTGTTCTCCAGTTCCTCCATGCTCGTATCTTCCCGGACGATGGGAACGGTCAGCCCCTTGACGGCTTCCAGCTCGGTCTCGTAGGCGGGACGTTCGGGAGCCTTGGCCGGCAGCGCGTCGTAGAGACGGGCCAGGTCGAGGTAGCAGAGCGCGCGGAAAGTCTTGGCAATGCCCATCATCTCCTCTGCGCCTTCGCTCTGGTTTGCGATGTCGATGGCCTCATTGGCCGTGAAGATGAACTTGTAATAGTTGGTGTAGAAGAACGGGGACGCCCAGCCGTTCGCTGCCAATCCGGTCGAGTTGCCCGGATAGAGCCATGCCTGCCAGCGGTCGTAGTACTGGTTGCCGCCCGGCAGGTTGCCGCTGACGGGGAACACCTCGCCGACCATGCGGTCGGTGGCGCCGAAGATGCCCGGGTAGCCGAAGTCGATGTGCTCGCCGAGGTCTGTATAGTTGGTGATGAGCACCGTCGGCATCGCAGTGATAAGACCCTCCTTTGCGAACGGAGATTCGGCAGTCTGATCGCTGGTGGCGTATCCGCTTTCGGGGAAGGTCTCCTTGATACAGCCCGAAAGAAGCACGGATGAACCGAGAAGCAGCGCCGTTGTTTTCAGTATGTTGTTCATTTTCATAATATTCGTCGTTTAACAAATTAGAACGTTACGGTTACACCGCCCGAGAAGGTGCGAATCGGGGCGTAGTAGTACGGGTTCGTGATTCCGTTGATGGCCTGACGCGGGTCGAGACCCTGACGCTTGGACCAGTACCATACATTGTCGCAGGCGAGGTAGATACGCAGATTCTCGACGAGGAACTTGCGCGTGATACGCTTGGGCAGCGTATATCCGAGCGTGATGTTCTGGATGTTCAGGTACGATGCGCTGGTGAGGAAACGGTCCGAGACGGCTGCCTGATTCGAGTCGTTGTAAGCAAAACGCGGAATGTTCGAACCGGAGTTTTCGGGAGTCCACGAATTGAGCAGGTCGTGGTGGTAGTTGTTTCCGGTCGACGTTCCTGCCGGGGAGTTCATGTAGAACATGTAGCCCTGGTCGAGAACCTGTCCGCCGAGCTGGTAGGTGAAGCCGATCGAGAAATCGACGCCGTAGAAGCGCAGCGACGTGCCGAAACCGCCGTAAACGTCCGGCAGGGCGTCTCCGTGCATTTCGCGGCCCTCCTGCGAGGCCACCGAGTAATCGGAGGTCTTGATGCGCTCCTTGTTGCCGGCATCATCGGTCTTGTAGGTGTACCACAGCGATTTTCCGGTCTCGGGGTCTACTCCCGCGTAGGTCGGAACGTAGAACGAGAAGACGGATTCCCCTTCGGTGAGGAATTTGGTGCTCTGCCAGCGGCCCACGTGTTTGCCGTCGGCCGTCGTGTTGTTTTTGAACTGCTCCGGCAGGTGGGTCACCTTGTTCTTGTAGTGGGTCATGTTGAGCGAGAAGTCCCACACGAGGTTTTTGGTCCGGATCAGGTCTGCGTTTAGTTCGATTTCGAGACCGCGGTTGACCATGTCGCCGATGTTGGTGAAAATGGTCGTGTAACCCGACTCGATCGGAGTGGCCAGCTCGAACAGCATGTCGGTGGTCTTGCGGTTGAAGACATCGATGCTACCCGACAGACGGTTGTCCCAGAGGCCGAACTCTACGCCGACATTGAGGTTGGCGTTGGTCTCCCAGGTGATGTCGGGGTTGCCTTTCTGGTAGAGTACGCTCGTAACGCCGTCGCCGCTGCTCAGGATCTCGCGGTAGTCGGTATAGCGGTAGTAGGATTCCGCTTTCGATCCGAGGTTGTCGTTACCCTGCGAACCGTACGATGCTTTGACCTTCAGCATGTTGACCCACGAAGCGTTGAACCAGCTCTCGCGGTTGATGATCCAGGCTGCGCCGAGCGACCAGAAGTTGCCCCAGCGGTGGTCGGGGTGGAAGCGCGACGATGCGTCGCGGCGGTACGATCCCGAGAAATAGATGCGGTTGTCGTAGTCGTACTGTCCGCGGAAGAAGTAGCCTTCGTTGTTGTACTCCAGAACCGACGAACCCGACCGCGACGAGTCGACGACGGCGCCGCTGAGTTCGGTGTTGTCCGGCGAGAACATCATGGTCTTCGAGCCGTACAGACCGTAGGATTTGCGGTTGTACATTTCATGGCCGAAGAGCAGGTCGAGGTTGTGGACGTCGGCGAAGGTGTTGGTGTAGGTCAGGAGCTGCTGCATGTTGTAGGCGATCTCCCGACTGTGGCTCTTGAAAACGGCGCCGCCCGATTCGGCGAACTGTCCGTAGTAGGGGTTCGACACCTCCGTACCGCGGGTTTCGTCGAGCGACACGCTTCCGTTGAGGGTCAGTTTCAGGCCCTTGTACAGGGAGAAATCGGCAAAACCGTTGGCCATGAAGGCATTGCCCTCGTTGATGTATTTGTTGAGCTGAATGTCCTGCAGGTCGTTGCTCTTGCCGCCGTTGGTGCGCAGTGCGCCGCCGTTGCGGCCGTCGCCGGTATCGTACATCTTGAATCCGTACTCGTCGATCATAATGTTGCCGTTGCCGTCGCGCATGTAGACCGGATAGATCGGCGCCATGCGGATCGCCGTGGCGAATGCGTTTCCGCCGTCGGCGTTGCCTTCGCCCTGACCGTCGCCGTCGTCGTTGGTTTTGTTGCCGTTGTTCCAGACGAAATGGGTGTAGGACATGTTACCGCCGACTTTCAGCCACTTTTTGGCCTGGTAGTCCGCGCGCAGACGGGCGGTGTAGCGCTCGTTGCTCGAACCGTCGACGATACCCGTGTTGTCCAGATAGCCGAGCGATGCGAAGAAATTGGCGCGGTCCGTCGCGCCGGAAACGCTGACGTTGTACTCCTGACGGAACGACGACGATTTGTAGATTTCGTCGAGCCAGTTGTCGGGTTGCAGGTAGAACTGCTGGCCCTTGGCGTCGGTTACCAGGCGGCCCTGCTTCGCACGCGGATTGAGACGGCCGTTTTCGCCGATGAGGTTCTGGCCGTCGGGCACGGTGAAGACGTTGTAACCCAGACCGCCGGGATCGTTCGACGTCAGCAGCTTGTTGGCGGCGATGTTGGCGGCCAGGGGAGTGTACTTCTGGTCGAGCGTGTAATAGTTGTACAGCGACTTGTAGTGCATCTCGTAGTATTCGCCCGCATCCTCCACGATGTCGTAGGTCTGCAACGCACGGGTGTTGATGCCCCACTTGCCGTCGAAAGTCACGGTGGCCTCGCCGGCCTTCGCACGCTTGGTTGTGACCATGATTACGCCGTTCGCGCCGCGGGAGCCGTACAGGGCGTTCGACGCGGCGTCCTTGAGGACGCTGATCGACTCGATGTCGGCAGCGTTGATGTTGTTGATGTCGCCTTCGTAGGGCACGCCGTCTACAACCCAGAGCGGGTCGTTTTTGGCATTCATCGAACCGTAGCCGCGCACGTAAATCTTCTGACCGGAACCCGGACGGCCCGAGGCGGAGGAGAACTGCACGCCGGCGATTTTGCCGACGAGGGCATCCCCGACGTTCGAAGACTGCGTTTTTATCAGATCGTCGGATTTGATCACCTTCGCCGCTCCGGTGAAGGCGTCTTTCTTGGCTGTACCGAAGGCCACTACGATCACGTCGTCGATGGCCTGTGTGTCTTCTTTGAGCGAGATGTTGATTCGGGTTTTGCCTCCGATGGCCACCTTCTGGGTTTCATAGCCGATGAAGGATACGACCAGCGATCCGTTTCCGGGAGCCGTGATGGTGAAGCTACCGTCTCCGTTTGAGGTCGTGCCGACATGCGAGCCGTCGACCATAACCGTTGCTCCGGCGACCGGTTTCCCGTCGGGACCGGTGACTGTTCCGGAAATTTGCTTACTCTGGGCCAGCGAGAGTAATATTCCCCCCCCCAATAAAGCAATTAACGATAGTAGAATTTTTCTTACCATAAGCGTTAATCTAATAGTTTTTTTAAAAAAAAAAGTTCACAAGCAAAGGTATGAAATTGCTAACTCGTTTACAAATAAATTATTAAAATAATTTACCAGTATAACATATGTGTAGAAGATTGGTCGATAACGGTTACGATTTTGAAAATATCATCTCAAGGGGATTACAAATTGTAATCCCCTTTTCGGGTGTTTTCGGGTGTTTTGAGCGAATGTGTTAGCTGCGTGAACTTCTGCGTATATGTGAATCGGTCCTCAAAGGCGCTCCCGGACTTTTTCCAGGTCGGTATCGCGGTACAGCGTATCGAGGCGTTTCGAGAGCCGCTCCATGTCACCGTCGAGTTTCGAGTGGGTGATGGTCGCATAAATCTGCGTAGTCCGTATGTTCTTATGTCCCAGCAGCTTGCTGATCGTTTCGATCGCCATTCCCTGCGAAAGCGTGATCGTCGTGGCGAAGGTGTGCCGGGCCGAATGGAACGTGATGTGCCGGGGAATGCCCGCCAGAGACATGATGCGCTCGAGGCAGATGTTGCACCAGCCGTTGCTCGGCAGGCGGAATATCCGCGCATTCCGCTGCATCGGTTTGTATTTCAGCAGAATGGTGTACGGGATCGCGAAGATGCGCACGTTGACCGCAGATCCTGTTTTGCGGCGGGTGGTGCTGATCCACAGCTGTTTGCCGTCCTGCTGGATATGCTGCGGGGTCAGCGTGCAGAGGTCGATGTAGGAGAGTCCCGTGAAGCAACTGAACAAAAATGCATCGCGTACCAACTGTAAGGTCATGTCGTCGAGGTCCAGACGGATCAGCTTGCGGATTTCGGTCATGGACAGGTAGTTTCGCGCGACGAATTCGCTGCGCAGTTTGTAATTCGCGAAGAGGTCCTTGGCCATGTGGCCCCGGCTGCGGGCCAGCATGAGGATGTGCTTGAACGCGATCATGTAGATCCACGTCGTGTTTTTCTTGTGTCCGCACTCCTGTGCGATGTAGTGGTGAAACCCCGTCAGGAACTCTTTGTCGAGTTCTTTGAACAGCAAATCCTTGCGGTTGAATTTGTCGTTGACGTAGTTTTCGAGATGCTTGTAAACACACCTATATTTATAGTAGGTCGTTTTGCTGCGGCTGATGCCCACCATCCGGCTGAACTCCTCGTTGTGATGCCTGAAGAAGGCCAGCAGCGTTTCGTTGCGCTGGTCGTTGCCGAAATACATCTCCTTGACCATTTTCGGAGTGACCAGGGCATGCTCGTAAAACAGTGTGTTGTAACATCTTTCGATGTGGAAACGAATCTGCGAGAGTTGTTCGTTGACATGTGAGGCAACCGCGCTGCGCCCTGCCGCCCGTCCCATACTCACATCCCAGAGATTCGGATTCACGGATAGTTGCGTGGACAGCTGCGTTCGCTGTCCGTTGATCGTAATGCGTCCCATGATCGGCGTGTTTCCATTGCGTAAAGGCGCATTCTTCTTGATGTAAAACAGTACTTTGAACGTGTTTCTCATTCCCTTCCTAACCTTTTTTAAACAATAAACAAACCGCGATAAAGGTAATGATAAAGTTACTGCCAAACGGTATATCAATTGGACCAAATAGCTTATACGGCACGGTTTAACCCTTCTTGTCCGGTAACTATCTGGTAACACAACCCGGACGCACGGAGATGTCGTCCGTATATCTTACACGCTTAATACCAAACTATTAGGCATTTCTCGGAAAATGCGTTCCGGAACGCTGTAATTATCCTATATCCAGCAGTTTATTATCCGGAATCCGGGGCGATTGTTTTTTTTTTAAAATTTTATTAAAATTAACGCTTATGGTAAGAAAAATTCTACTATCGTTAATTGCCGTTTTGGGGCTTTGTGTATATGGATTCGCCCAAAACCGGCAGGTTTCCGGTAAAGTTGCCGATGCGGAGGGTAAGCCTGTCGCGGGCGCAACCGTTATGGTCGACGGCACGTCGACCGGTACGACCACGGGCACGGACGGTAAATTCACCATCGCCGCACCCGCCGACGCTACGCTGGCGGTTTCGTTCATCGGTTACGAGACCCGGAAAGTGGCTGTCGCCGGAAAGACGCATGTCGAAGTCGTGATGCACGAAGATGCGCAGGCCATCGAGAATGTCGTGGTGACCGCTTTCGGCACGACGACGAAAAAAGACCTTACGGGATCAATCGCCACCATCCGCGGCGAGGAGCTTGCGAAGCGTCAGGTTTCGACCGTTTCGAAAATGCTCGAAGGAGCGGTTCCCGGCGTGCAGGTGACTACGGCCACCAACCAGCCCGGTACGGACGCTGCGATCTACGTCCGCGGCGTCGGTTCGCTCAATGCGGGCACCGGCGCGCTGATCGTGCTCGACGGCTCGCCCTATCAGGGCAGCCTGTCCGACATCAATCCGGCCGACATCGAGTCGATCTCCGTGTCGAAAGACGCCACGGCCAACTCGCTCTACGGTTCGCGCGCCGCGAACGGTGTGGTTTTCATCACGACCAAGCGCGGCAGCCTGGACAATCCCACGATCAGCGTCGACACGCGATTCGGTATCAACACCCGCGCTGTCCCCGAGTATGACATCATCACCGATCCGGGCGAATACCTCGAGGCGCAGTGGCGCACGATGCGCGACACGAAGTGGGCGTCAAGCCCCGAAGAGGGCGGCGGCGATCTGGCTGCCGCGGCGCTCTATGCCTCGCAGGAGGTGCTGGGTGCACACGGAAATTACAACCCCTACAAATATTCGTCGACCTACCTGATCGACCCTGCGACCGGCAAACTCGACCCGTCGGCCCGGCGCATGTACAGCGAGCGCCTGCAGGACGAACTCTTCAAGACCGGATTCCGCAACGAAACGAACGTTTCGGTCAGCGGCGGGAACGAGAAGTCCGATTATTTCATCTCGCTGGGTTACCTCAAGGACGAATCCTATGTGATCGAATCGGATTTCGAGCGTTACAGCGCCCGTGTGAACGTCAACACCAAGCTCCGCAAGTGGATCAAGGTGGGCGCCAACCTCTCCTATGCCCACACGGTGCAGAACAACATCCTGGAGGGCAGCAGCCTCGCTTCGTCGGCGTTCGCCACGGCGCGTTCGTGGGAGCCGGTTTTTCCGGTCTACGCCCGCGATGCCGAGGGGAAAATCAAGTATGACGAAAACGGCAACAAGGTCTACGACCTGGGTACGGGGCAGACCGACGGCACGACGACCCGTCCCGGAACCTCGGGCCAGAACATCATCGCCACGCTGAAGATGGACACGCGCGACATCAAACGCAACAACTTGCAGGGCCGCGCTTACGGGGAGATCTATTTCCTGCGCGACTTCACCTTCACCTCGAGCATGTCGCTGGGCTATCGCGCCTCCGACGAACTGCTGTTCTATAACCCCACGATCGGCGACGGACGCGGTTCCAAGGGCCGGATCAACAAAAAGTCTACGGACGTTTACGATCTGAACCTGATCCAGATGCTCAATTACAAAAAATCCGTCGGACGCCACAATATCAATGCGCTGATCGGACATGAGTACAACAGCTGGGTGCGCGATTACGCCGAGGTCGAGAAGACGAACATTTACGATCCCAAGAATCCGCAGCTGAACAACGCCGGCGAGATGGGGTCGATCAACGGCTATCAGGACGTGCTGCGCATTCAGGGTTTCTTCGGCAAACTGGAGTACAACTACGACAACCGTTATTATTTCTCGGGCGGTATCCGCCGCGACGGAACCTCGCGTTTCAAATACAATCCCTGGGGCACGTTCTGGTCCGTCGGCGCTTCGTGGCGCATCGGAGCCGAGAAGTTCATGGAGAGTACGCACAGCTGGCTTTCGGAGCTGAAACTCCGCGCCACGTACGGTACGCAGGGTAACGAGGACCTGGCCAACTACTATCCCTATACCGACCAGTATACGGTTACCATTTCCGAAGGCAAGCTGGGTACGGAGATCTATTACTACGGCAATCCCGATCTGACGTGGGAGAAGCAGAAGACGTTCGATCTGGGTCTGGACGTGGGTCTGCTGAACGACCGCATCAACCTGACGATGGACTACTTCATCCGCGTGTCGGACGGTCTGCTCTTCAAGCGTACGAAGGATATTTCGACGGGCCGCGCCTACGACTGGTACAACGTCGGCAAACTGCGCAACTCGGGCTTCGAATTCGACCTGAACGTCAAGCTCATCCAGAAGAAGAACTGGTACTGGGACGTGTCGGTCAACGGTTACACCTATGCCAACAAAATGCTCAACCTGCCCGACGAGTACAAAGTCTCGGGCATGCCCAACGGCAACCAGCGCATTTACGAAGGCAAGGACATCTACCGCTGGGAGATGCGGCAGTTCGCAGGTCTGGATGAGAAGGGCAACTCGCTTTGGTACATGGATCAGGATATTCTGGACGACGCCGGCAACGTTGTCGGCGTGGAAAAAGTCACGACCGGCGATGCTACCGAGGCCACGCAGTACCTGCTGGAGAAGAGCGCGCTTCCCGATTTCACGGGCGGCCTGAACACCACGCTGCGTTGGAAGAGCCTCGACCTGACGATTATGACCAACTTCCAGTTCGGCGGCTACGGCTACGATTACGACTTCTCGGCGTTCAGCAGTGCGAATTTCCCGATGAACCGTCTGAAGAACTATGCCGACGCCTGGAATCCGGAGACCGGGAAAGGTTCGGCGCCGATCTGGAACACGAACGACTCGAACATCAACGCTTCGTCGGATCGTTTCCTGATCAGCAAAACCTACTTCAACCTGCGCAACATCACGCTGGGCTACACCTTCCCGGCGAACTGGATGAGCAAGATCGGCATCAAGAGCGTTCGCGTGTACTTCGCCTGCGACAACGTCTTCTTCGCATCGAAGCGCAAGGGCTACGATCCCCGTACGAGCATGGGCGGTCAGGGCGCGACGGTCGCTTTGAACAGCGTGGACGGTACGTATTATTCGCCGATCCGCACCACTTCGGTAGGTCTCAATATTAACTTCTAAGCAGCGACATTGATATGAAAAAAATACTGATATTTTTAATGAGCGCGGCAGTTGCGGTATCCTGCAGCGACGATATCTTCGACGTGGACCCTTCGGGAAAAGTCTCTTCGGAGACCCGTGACGAGGTGGCCAAGGAGGACCCGGACAAGGTGCTTCAGGGTATCGAGGCGTCCATTTACACCCACTATGCCACCTATTACAAGAACGATCTTCAGTGGCTGACCGGTTTCAAAGGGTTCGAACTTGCGTTCGGCATGACCGGGCAGGACATGACCCTGCTGCTGCAACACAGCATGAACCTTTACATGTATATCAACGACTACTGGCAGGAGGAGTATACGCCGACTTTCAACGTGTGGAACATGTTCTACATTCCGATCGCCACGGCCAATGAGATTCTCGCGACGGCTACCCTCGACGCTTCCGCCGAGTCGGAGACGATGAAGGCCTACCGCGCCCGTGCGCTGACCTCCCGCGCGTTCGGCTACTACCACCTGATCAACGTGTACCAGTATCCCTACTCGGCGGCGAACAAGGACCTTCCGGGCGTGCCTCTGGCCACCGAGGAGACCCTCGGCCAGAATCTGCCGCGCGCCACGATGGAGCAGGTCTACAAACGCATTACCGACGACCTGGACGAAGCGCTGCGTATTTTCGAGGAGATCGGATACGACGACACCGGTTCCCGGACCGATTTCGACGCCAGCGTGGCCGCCATTCTGCGCGCCCGTGTCGCATTGGTCATGGAGGACTGGGGGAAAGCCGTCTCGCTGGCCGACGATATTCTGGCCAAATACACGCTCGTCTCCAAGGAGAACTACAACAGCGGCTTCAACCGTATCGAGAACGTTCCGAGTCTGATCTTCGGCTTCAAGATGACGGCCGACAACTGCCAGACATGGGCTACCTGGTGTTCGCAGATGGACCCCTACATGAGCGGTTATGCGGGTATGTGGGCCGAGCGTCCGATCCACTCCTACCTCTATGCGCGTCTGAATCCGACCGACGTGCGTCGCGGCTGGTGGCTCAACAAGACGGACAATCCGGACCCGGACGCTGCGACGAGCGGTTATGCCTGCCTCCTGCCTTCCAACCTGCCCAATACGCTTGCTTCGGGCGTGAAAGCGCGTTCGGAGTACGTCTCGGTCAAGTTCCGCAGTTACAACGGCGACTGGAACAATACCGATCTGATCTATATGCGCGCCGAAGAGGCCGTCTTCATCAAGGCTGAAGCCGAGGCGCACAGCAACATCGCCGCGGCCAAGAAGACGCTCAAGGATTACGTGACCACCTACCGCGATCCGGGTTATGACATCACGGCCGCTTCGCTCGACGATGTCGTCGAGGAGATCATTCTTCAGAAACGTATCGAGATGTGGATGGAGGGCGCTCTGGAGTGGCTCGACCGCCGGCGTTTGAATATGCCGATTGATCGCCGGGACGATGCCGCGATGACGGCGGCAGGCGTTGCGAACAACCACATTTACAAAGCCATGTGGGAGCAGAACGAATCCGGTATGCGGTTCCAGCTGCCGCGTTCCGTCGTGATTGCCAACCCGGAAATCGGCGAGGCGAACCAGAATAAAACGAATTAAGCGTCTCTGTATCATGCCTGTCAAGTCCGCTGTCCGTTTGGGCAGCGGACTTTTTTCTGATTTCCGGGTCGGTAGTTTTTTTGCCAGGCCGGGAAAAATTTACCGACAAAATTGCATAAGGCATTTGCAGTATTAAATTTTTTGCTTATCTTTGCACCACGATAATAGGGAATACCCCGTTTTTCGCGGATGGTGCCATAGCTCAGTTGGTAGAGCAAAGGACTGAAAATCCTTGTGTCGCTGGTTCGATTCCCGCTGGTACCACAAAGAAAATCAACCACTTACAGCAATGTAGGTGGTTTTCTTTTTGTCTTTTCCGTAGCGGTTTTACGGTGGTTTAAGGCTTTGAGTTAAACCGAGAGTTAAACCAAAAATCACTATGGATGCAGGTGTTAACATTCTCTGTTACAAATCAAAAACTCTTGCCAACGGCGCACATCCGCTGATGATTCGTGTCTGCAAGGACGGAAAAAAGAAATATGTCAGCCTTGGCGTGTCTGTTTTACCGCAGTTTTGGGACTTTACGAAGAACCAGCCGAAAAAGAATTGTCCCAACAAAGCATATATCGAAAAGATTATTGCAGACAAGAGTAGCGAGTTCGCCGAGCGTATCATCGAACTGAAAGCAGAGAAGAAAGAATTTACGGCTACATCGCTAACAGAGCACTTAATAGATGGTACACATACAAAACGCACCGTTGGCGAGGTATTTCAATCCCAAATCGAGAATTTGAAGCGAACGGGGCGAACGGGCTATGCGTTATCGCACAGAGAGGTTTACAATTCATTGCTGAAATTCAACGGGCATCTGAATATCTACTTTTCAGACATCGACACAGTTTGGTTGAAACGCTATGAAACATGGTTACGGGGACAGGGCTTTTCAGAAAACACAATAGGCCGTCGATTCCGCACCCTGCGGGCTGTTTATAATGTAGCCATTGAGGAAAAGTGTGTGAAAGCGGATTATTACCCGTTCAAATCCTACAAGGTTTCCAAACTGCACCAAGCGACGGCAAAGCGAGCCATAAGTAAGGCAGACATCATGCGGATTATAGAATACCGCAGTAATGATTTCTATAAGCAATTTGCAGTCGATTTGTTCGCGTTCGGCTACTTTATGGGTGGGATTAATTTCGTGGATATAGCCTATCTTAAAACCGATAATATTGTGGACGGGCGGCTAATCTACACCCGACGAAAAACGCATAAATTGATAAGGCTACCTTTACAGCCCAAAGCACAGGAGATTATAGAGCGTTACCGACAAGATGGTGCGCTCTTTTTGTTTCCCATTCTTTCAGCGTTTCATAAGACCGAGCAACAGCAACGCAATCGAGTTCACAAAGTCATTTCCAAAGTGAACGAACGGTTAAAGGAGGTAGGAAAAGAGTTAGAAATACCTATCGACTTAACAACCTATGTTTCGCGGCATAGCTTTGCTACCGTATTGAAGCGTGAGGGCGTTAGCACGTCGATAATTTGTGAATCGTTAGGGCATAGTTCGGAAAAGGTTACACAGATTTACGTTGAAAAGCATAAAGAGATTTAGACAATATCCGTCTTTCATTCTCACCTGCCAAATTCAATTTCATCAGCACCAACTTCTGCTCCTTGTTCACCTCCGCTTCTTCCATGAGCTTTCCAAACGGATCGTTAACCGTTAGACAGTTATCACCCTTGGAGAAGATATTGTTTTTAAGCGAAAACCAGGCATCAGTTAATTCGTTGTTCTGAATTCCGATCACACTATTCGACACCAGTATGGCGGCACCTTGCGAACGGAACCCCGCTCTACCGGCTCTTCCTGCTGCATTCAGTATTTCATGGGCATCCATCTGCCCTCTACCGTCTTTATCTACATCATAACGGTCTTCACCAGCTATCAGCACCACATCTACAGGTAGGTTCACGCCTTGCGCCAAAGTAGCTGTAGCTACCATAATGTCGTGCTTGCCTCTGAACAAGGTTTCCATCACATGCCGTTCTTCTGGTAAAAGCAGCGAATGATGAGGAACGGCACCCATTTCATCTTTTATATATGTACAATTTGCATTACCAAGCTCTTCATATATACTTCTTATCTTCCTCTGTAATGTCGCTGGATATGATTGAAGTCCTATTTCTCCATCCAATTGCTTTACTAACGAATTCGCTTGCGCCGGGTTTTCCACAAACACGATAATTTTCATCCCTAAAGCCGAAAACTTCTTCGCCAGTTCCTTGGCTACCTGATTCCTGTTGCCTATCAGATTCCAGAACTTATTCACTCCTATTGTCACGTCATGGTCCAATACGGGAGTCAGATAATAATCAGCCATTTTGTCCGATTCCCATGTGTTCTGAAGGCTGAACAAACAATAAGGCGTTGCTGTAAGCCTTTTCTTCAAATTAGATGAAGGCCCTTTCCGATTTCCTCTGTTCTGCTTATCTTGCAATGCGAGTTTCCTCAATTCCAGACATCTATCTAATGGATACACCACACAACCCTGCAACTGACTTGTAGGCTTCCACGCCATCGAGAGATTCAGACACGTTCTTCCAGTTACATCCGCAATCCACTCAGACATTTCCTTCCCATTTTCCACCATTGCAGATGATAACACAAAGTCCGCATCTGGCACAGTACTAAGAAGAGAAACCAGACAGTACATAGCGCCAAGCGATCTATGTCCGTCTTCGCCAATGATGTGAAATTCATCCATCACTACGAGTGTCACTCCCTCGAAAGCAGAAGGTTTTAGAGCTAAAAGCGTAGAGCACCGTTCTGGTGTCATCACTTTCACTGGCTCGTCATCTTCCTCTTCTGTCGTAAATTCCTTACCAAGACTTATATCTTTATATTTTTCTGTTTGTAGCAGGTGTTCCATCATACCCTTAACTTGATATTCCAAAGCATGAGTCGGAACCAAATAAACCGCCTGACCACCGACTGCCACATGCTGGAGTATTTTCAACTCTAATAGTGTTGATTTTCCCGCACCTGTGGGGAATGTTATTACCGATGACACTCCGGCTTTTAGAAAACCTTGTTCAATGGCATTTATATGATTCTGCCACAAATAAGGCCTTTGCACTATCTTGTGCAATATAAGTTCATAATGGTGCGATGTTATCAGGTAGGGTCTTACTCCCCTCAACAAAGAATGATGTTCAAGCACGTTCATTGCCATCAATAGCAGATGGCCCAATCTACTCACACCAACAAAATCAAACCTATATCCAGTTTCCTCATCTTTAAATGTAGCAAGCTGTATTACACTTCTGACATATTGTTGCCAATCTTCACCTTCCCCACCTAACAGTTTATTTGCAAATGCTTTTATTCCAACAGTCAACTGTATCCATAGCAACTCTTGAGCATAGAGTTCTAAATCACCCACTTCCAACCTTGCCTCTTGTATTTCCAGAAGTTCTTTCAATTTACCTTTTGCTAACAAAGAAATACAGGTCTTCAGTTGCCATCCCGCATCACTTTCCCCTTCATATCTCGTTATGCGGTTAGCCAGTTCTTCCGCATCTGCTATATAGCCGCCAATGATAAACATCAGTATTGCTGCAACATCAGCAGGGATAGCATCTATATCCAACGCCTTCGGTTGTCTTGTTTTCAGTTTATCCATCAGCTTATGCGACATAGCAGCCACGTATGCTATGGCATTCTGCTTTTCTTCAAACTTACCAGACTCAAGATAAAGTTCCAACGTAAAAGCCAGTTCGCTCAAGGTGCGATAGTCATCACCTATTTCCTCCGCTTCAAATTCGAGAATTCCAACCTCATACTTAGTTTTCAGACCAACGATATGGGCATATACCTTCGATAACAGTTGAGGCATGCGTTCTATATCAACACCCTTAACTGGTGGCAACATTCTTAATATGTCAGCAGTTACCTTATTAAACATCCTTACTCTTCTTTGATTCCAATATCTTTATTACTTTCTGACTGAACCCTTCCATCCATTTTCTAACGTCATCCAGATTAACCGACGCCGCACATCTTCTTTTAACACCACCACCGACCTTCTTGTCATAGTCTTTGTACAAAGCCTTTCTCCCAGCCTCATCATCATGCTCCGACTGACGTGTCACACCTATTCTATACATCCAATACTTGTTGTCCACTATATCGTCTTGTATGTTTATCAGAAATTCTTCGCTTCTAATAATCGAACTCACCTCCGCCAAAACACGATTATCAAATTCGCTATTCTCGAAATTCACAAATTCTGGGTATATCTGGCTTGTAATAATACTCCTTGCGTCCTCTGTACACTTATCTTCACAGAGTACAATGTGTTTTATCATCTTCTTATCATCTATCACTAGAGCAAATCCGTCAATGCCATGCTGTGCCGGAGCAGAGTGCGGAGCATTCATAAAAACCTTGCCGCTGCCGTTATCTTCATGCAATTTAATTTTCAGCGCTATCCATGAAATCATTTGGAACAGCCATCCATCCCGTTTATATACACCAACCGTATTCAGTTTTTTGATGATGCAATCTATCGCCTTATCTTTCATTGACACAGCACTCGAATCAAGACATTCAATGACACGCGCAATGTGCAGTGAGTTGCCAAGCAATAGCTGTGCTACCCACTCCGCAAGTACATCTTCCTCCACCACATGATAGCTATTGTCTATCACTAATGGAGAACAGTCTATAAGTGTTATTTGTAGTGGATATGTATCTGTCATTTTAGTAGATGATAATTTTTGAAAGCATGTTATTAAATATCTAAATATTAGTATATTGTATTTATAAAAATTCCTAAAATTCAGCAACTTGAAAGAAATGTTTAACGGTTTTTTCCTATGAAGATTACTGATTCCAAGGACGTGGTCAAAGTTAACCAAATTCTCCTGATTATGCAAGAACATTTTGGCAATACGATGAATTTGGCCCGTATAAAGCTCATGGCCTTATGCTTCATGCCCTGTTTGGTGCAGATGGTGAGTCTGCACAAATTGGCTTCAGCGATGCCGACCCCGGTTGAGCGTGATTCCAATCTGAGACGTATTCTGCGGTTCATCACATATTATGCGTTGAGCCGATGGGGAACTTGCCATAGAAGCAATTAACAAGAAAATCTTGTTAATTCGTCAGGAGGGAAATCGCCAGGTAAAGCGCAATATTGACCATTACAATCTTGATATGATAATTGCTCTTGGGTATCGTGTTCAATATCAGGTTGCAACTCGTTTTTATCGTTGGGCTACACAGCGGTTTCACGAATATATCCCAAAAGGGGGCGCGATGGATGATGAACGCTTAAAGCAAGGCCGCACTCGCTGTTTACGTGAGTTGTTACAACGTATCAGAGATATTCGCAGCAGTAAGTACAACTTCTACCAACAAGTCACAGATATATATGCCACAGACTATGACCCACGAGACAGCATGACAAAGATGTTCTTCGCCACCATACGAAACAAGTTGCATTACGCTGTTCACGAAAATACTGCTGCCGAAATCATATACAATCGTGTGGATAATGAAAAGCCGTTTGTAGGCATGACAAACTTCAAAGGTAACTATGTAACTAAGGATGACATGAAGATTGCTAAAAATTATTTGTCTGAAATAGAATTACAACGCTTGAACCTGCTCGTTTTCGGTTTCTTGGATTTTGCGGAGTTTCAGGCATTGGAGATGAATCCTATGACAACGAACGATTGGATAGAAGCACTGGACAGCCAAATTATATCACACAAGCGAAAGGTTTTGATTGGCAAGGGAAACATTTCGCATAAACAGGCGATTGAAAAAGCGGAAAAAGAGTTTGAAATCTATTGCAAACGCGAAATGGAGTTGTTGGAAAGCGATTTTGATAAAGAAATAAAGAAGTTGAAAGACAATAATTCAAACTAAATCACTACCTTTGCATCAAGAAATCATCCGCTGCAACGATACGCAAAACGTAGAAGTCCAACGGTGGAGCAATAGGAGGAAATTACTCTTGCGCTGTTTCTGAAAAGTAATGATATACAGATACTTGCGAATTTATCACGATTCCTGGTGGTACCACTTTTAAGATTGAATAGAACGTTGTAGGTGAATAACTTACAACGTTTTTTCTTTGTCTGAGGTAAAACATAGGTAAAACAGTTGATTATTTCTAAATGCCTATTAATTAAGTACTTGCATTTGCAAATGTAGAATTTATTTTGTAGTTTTACGGTAACAAATCACTGAAAACTGCATGACAAACGAGATTATTCGGTCGAATCGGTTGGAATTACTGAAAAACGAGGTATTCGGCGCACTGGATGTCACGGATGCAACACGCAACGAATACCGGGTGCGGATCACGCATTTCATTCGGTATGCGGAAACACACGGCATCAACCGCAATTCTTATTTGGATTATAAACGGTATTTAGCTGGTATCGACACATTCAGCGTATCGACCAAAAACAAATACCTGATTGCGGCGAAAATCTTTTTGGACGGATTGCATCGGTTGAATTTGATTCCGCAGAAAATTACGGATCATGTCCGCGGATTCACGCAGAGCCGACTGCACCGCAAAGAGGGCTTGCAGGATGCCGACATCGGAAAGTTACAACGGTATTGTTCCGACTTACCGCCTACCCCGCAAAATTTGAGATTGAGAGCGCTTGTCGCTCTCTTTTTGTTTCAAGGGCTTCGGCAGATCGAGGTCGTCCGGTTGGATGTCGGGGATATCGACCTGCGGAACAAAACCGCATTTATCCGCGGCAAAGGCCGGGACGATAAAGAGCCGATTCATTTGCACCCCTCGACGGTCCGGGTGCTGCAGGAATATCTGAATTGTTACCGATTCCGGAGCGGCGCGCTGTTCCGCAGTGACAGCAACCATTGCCGGGGCGAAAGGCTTACGACCAAATCGGTCCGGGAGATCATAAAACGGGTATTCGCAGAGTTGGAGATCGACGGAAGCACGCATGGCTTTCGTCATTTTTTTATTACCAAGTTAATTAAATCCTATAAAGGGGAATTATTGATGGTGTCGAAATACAGCCGTCACCGGAGTATTCAGATGCTCGAAGTTTACAACGATGAGATTATCCGCGAGCAGGATTTACCCCGGTTTTACGAGGTCTTTAAAGAGATACGGATATGAAGAAGCAACCACCCCGGAATATCTATTGTTTGGAGGGAAATTGGAGAACGAATCCGCGGTGCAAACAAAGCGTGCGCCCGATGCTCGATATATTGCGGGATGCCGCAGGGATAAAATACATTTACCGCAAGTGCAACACGCGGGAAGAGTTCTTCGAATACCTGCGGCAATACACGTTCGAGCGTTACCGGAATTATACGATTCTATACATTGCCTTTCACGGCAGACCGAATAAAATACAGATCGGGCAGGACCTTGTGACGTTACGCGAGATTGCGGACGTTTTGGAGGGGGTTTTAGCGCATCGGATCGTTTATTTCGGCAGTTGTAGCACCATGCGCACGAAACGCGCGAATATCGACGATTTCCTGCATCGCACAAAAGCAGACATCCTCGCAGGTTACCGCAAGGATGTCGATTTTATTCAAGCTACCGCATGGGAATTATTTTATCTACAAGACCGAAAACATCGAATCAAAATTCCGTTTCAGGTCTTCATTAGAAGTTAATTCTGTTATATATTTCTTAAAATCTTGTTCGATATCTCGTAAAAATGATTTATGATTAATCTTAATATCAGAATTCGTCTCGAATTTGATACTTTCAGGAAAATTTGAATTGATAAGTATAGTTCCCTCAACCATTCCATTATGAAATAATCCACATCGGGCATCTCTATATAGGTTGATTAAATTTCTATCATCCCTATCTCCAAACTGGTTAGGATAAAGCCTTTTTAGGCCTTGAATAAAGAACTCTTTACTGTGTCCTCTGCTATCTCGACCTTGTCGATATTGTTCGATACCTTCAATATAAGACAAACATATCATTAATACAATGAAACCATTGTGGTTATTTTCTTTTTGCGCTTTGACTAATTTTTTAGCTGGTTTTAAAAACCAATTTTCAACCTGTCTTTGATATATTCTAATTTTATCAATTACATTGTTCGGATCTAATGGTTTTTGTAATATTTCGTCGAAAACTTCAGGACCATCATTCCCAATTCGTCCTCTTATGCCGGGTGCAATAGTAATAGTTTGATTGCGTAATCGTTTTGGCATGGCTGGTAAATTAGTGAGTAGTAAATAATTTGTTAAAGAAGGGATTATGCCGTTCAGATGCATTTTTTATTAATTGCCTAAATGTCAAAACCTCTATATGTAGATTTAATCCATCAATCATTTTGTAATATGAATTGAAAGGCGTTTTATGCCAACCTTTTCCTTCATTATAATCTGCAAGACTTTTAGGAATAACATCCATAATTATATATCCAAATTTAGGCGTTGCTTTATCTACGATTACATGTTGTCCCTTATAATTCTTTTTATTTTCGTTATAGATAAAGTCATCAAAATATTTGTCTAAAAGTTCAGAAAATTCCCATCTGTAATTATTCTTTGTCTTCTGATGGGCGGTATCTCCCGGACGTTTAAATTCAAATATTACTAATGAACTTATTTCCCCAACATTACCATTTCCAAAACTTATTCTATTATCAAAGAAATCATCGGAATTTAATAATAATAAATCAGGTTCTTTCGAACTTTTTTTCTGACAAATGGATGTTATTGATTTGTCTGATGCTATAAATTGATACGTCGTAAATCGTTCATCTAAAAGCCATAAGTTATGAGATTCATAATTTACCTCGTTATTAGTGAGACCCATTGGAAAAATTAAGTTATGGATATCTTTTTCCAATTTGTATTTACCATTCGCATCTGCATCTAAAAGCTTGTCGAATAATTTAATAATAGCCTTACGTCTAAACATATAGTCTGCAAGACTATCTGTGTCATATGCTGTTTTATTTTTTAGATCTTGCTTGATTGATTCTATTGCATATGGATTGATCTGCTTTTTTTCTATGAATGAATTTAATTTTTCATCAATTTTTTTTCTTGCATCAAAAGATAATTTATATAAAAATTCTTCTTTTTTATCATCATTAAGATTGGGTGGGATTGTATCTAAAATTTGATCATTTCTTAAAAAACTATTATATCTTGGGGCTTGTGTTTGGATATATTTCTTAATTTCATTTCTACTACGCTCTCTGGTTTCACGAACATGAGAATCATATAACTCTTGTAACTGTTGGATTATTTTTTCATCAATATCTTCAAGCGTAATTTGTTGTTCGGAATTAAATAACACGTCTTCTCTCTCTGATGGAATTTTAAATCCGTTTCGTGTATTGAGAACATTTGCATTCAAATAATCTGAAACAACATAAACATCAAGAAAGTATAAGTTGTTATTATATAATATTGGATAGCAGAATAAAGTATTACGCTTGGCTATATTTCGCGCATTCCCAACTGTTCGAGAGTTTGCACAATAATGAATATAATGATTTCTTCTATTATTTTCTTTTGGAGATTTAGTAATGTACGTTGTAAACTTGTGACCTTTTATCTCAAAAGCCTTGATGTTTTCTTTGGATATTTTTGAGAACAAGTCTTGAATATTAATTACCGTATTACTTTCTTTATCATATACATTAATTGTAGGTAAATCACCACACAAATAATAAACTAAACAATGATTCATCAAATCTGTTGCTATATCCTCAGTTTTCAATGCCGTGTGATTTAAAATTGCAGGATTAAAGCAATCTATTAATTGAATAATTGTCTTACGCTCTGTTTCCTTACTCGGCTCTTGTTTTATGATATGAACTTCATGTTCTGCATCAAATTCTAATTCTCTATACCAATAATTCCCATCTACGTCTATATATGTGCTTTTTATGAATACTTGTTTGAAGGCAGCTAACATTGTAAACCGTCCAATTCCTTTACAACCATATCGCTTATTTAATTTACTGAATGGTACTTCGAATGATTTGAGGTTAATATCGGTAAATCCTTCTCCATTATCAATGATAGTTAGATTTTTAATTGTTTTTACGGCGAATAGAGATTGTTCAATGGGATAATGTCCCCGTTCAATATGAATCTGAATATAACCAGATTTTTCTCTGGCTTTTTTAATACTCAAAATGGAATTTGCAACACATTCAAACATCGGCAATAGAGAATCATTCGCTGTTAAATCGACTGAATCAATGATATTACTTGCAGGGACAAACATATTATTAGGTTTTGATGTATAACAAATATAGATAAAATATCTTATTTTCTAACGAATGTTTGATAATTGTAATTACAGAACTTTGAGAGACTGAAATAAAAAACGGAGGTTAAAGCCTCCGTTTTTTATTTATTCAATTACACCCAGTTTTTTTAATTTTAATTCAAGTGATGGGATACTGCTATACATTATTTCTCGTGGAGCAGTCCCGATTTGCCGTCCAATAATGCCGGATTTTTCTAATTGTTCCATAATTCGCTCTGCACGATTAACACCTATTTCGAATATTCGTAGAATAGATACAACAGATATTGTTCCTTGTGCCACTGCTGTACGTGCAACTTCTACAAATAATGAATCATATTGCGCAAACCCCAATTTTGCTAATTTCGATTCGAGTAATGGAATACTACTATACATTATTTCTCGTGGAGCAGTCCCGATTTGTGGTCCAATAATACCGGAATTTTCGAGTTGTTCTATAATTCGCTTTGCACGATTAGGGCTAACTTCGAACATTTGCAGAATAGATGCAACAGATATTGTTCCTTGCTCTACTGCTGTACGTGCAACTGCGGCAAATAAAGAATTGTGTTGTTTGGGAGAAGAGTTACTATCGGTTATTCCCTTGGTGAATTTAAGAAACAATTCGTATATAGTTTCTAATTCTTGTTGCCAGCGGGGATATTGGGCAGATAATTGTGCAAGTGTATGGGTATACGGATGCTCTTGTTCCAATTTCTGCACTTTTGCAAGATAGGTATTCATACATTCAGTTTTTGCCGCTCTCACTTTTTCCAAATTCTCATATTGTGGTTTGGCCGTTGTTACTTGTTCTTTGTTCTTATTTGATTTGTTAAGTTCCCGAAAAAACAGACAGCCAAATATAACACCCACAGGAAAGAACACTATTAGAAATAGAATAGTCAATAGTCCCCAAATCCATACAGACGTGCGATGTTTGCTTGGTGTGTCAGCACGTTGTACAACCTTGATAAGAGGAGCTTCAATTTGCTTTTTTTCTTCCTCAAATTCTTGTTCCAACACTTCCCGGTCCTGTTCTAATTGCGCTTTCAAAGGCACCAGTTGGGCAAAACCGCTTTGCTGATATTCCGGCAAACAGGTTTCGACTTCTGCTGTAATCTTCTGCAGGTGGTCTAAAATAGATTGGCAATGTGTTTTATCGGGTATTTCTTCCAAATGTTCCATAGCATCTTTTGCGGCCCCTTCAATATAAGTAGCATACATCGGTAAAATAAATGCTCTTAATGTAATGGGTTCTATTTTTTCGATATGATCGCAAAATATGGCAAGGTTAAAAACCATTGCTTTATAAAACTTTTGTCGCTCTCTGTTTTCAATCTCACGTATTTGGTTACGTAAGATTTGCATGGAAATTTTATTCCCTTGATCGATTTGCTTCTGTAATTGGGCCAGTTGTTCACATTGCGCATACTGCGCTTTAAGCATTTCAACATTTAATCGCTTAATTCCTTCCAGCGAATAGGATTGATGAATGCTTAACAGTCTGTCAATGTTAAATGCCGGTTTGTCTGCCCAGACATTTAAGTCAATCTGTATGTTTTCCATATTTATTTAAGGGTAGTTATGATTGGATATATTTAAATAATTCAGAACATTTATGGATTTTTTCATCGCTCAACGTTTCATCCACAGGAATCTCTACATATAATCGGGTTGGCTCAATACCATACAGATACTCATCTGTCGATTGTAAATCCGATATTAAACCGGATAAATCTATCTCTTTCGATTGATCTTCTATCAAAAAATAAATAGCATGTTCTTTTTTGTCCAGATTATATGCAATCTCAATTACGAACGTATGAGGATTACGCGCTTTCTTTTCGCATAATTCAATAGTATAACCGATATATGCCGACCGATCTAACGGCACTTTCTCGAAACATTCAACGTCCCAATTATTGGGGACAACATCATATTTTGCTTTCGATTTCGGAATAAAGTGATTGTTCAGCAACGAACAATAATCCTCGTAATAGTCCTCTAAAATGGCGTGCATTTGATTTATCGTTTCTGCCATTACGTCAATAAGCATTGGCATGTCTATAAGGCATTGCTTGTGCAATTTTGTTAATTGATTCTTCATGGTAGTATCAGTTTTTCTATTCGTTTTATATCACACAGGCAAGGAGTGATTTGTAAATTAATAGGTAAGAGTTTGTAGAGAGTTGCTAAATAGTCTTTAACAATCCGATCACGATAGCCGCAATTTAATAACCCTTGGAATAGGGTCAGATAATCACAGTATATCCAATCCTTTTCACATTGCCGACGATTGTCTCGCAAACTCAACAAAACGAAACATTGCTTGAAGCGTGATGCCGGATATTTTTCTTCGACCCACTTTCGATAGCGGGCTAATTGGGAATCCTCCCTGCCATGTTTCGATATCCGGGCATTGATTTTATTCTCTATAACAATTACCCAACTTTTATTATCCGTTATTAAAATATCGATACGTTTCCCATTGCGTGTTTTATTCCGACTTTTGGTTAGCGGTAATTCTGCCTTTACTTTATATTCGCTTTGTGCAATTAAATGAGCAATTTCATCCGCACCAATAGAGCGCATAAAGCGGCAAAGTATTTCACTGCGTGAGCAATTCCATATTTGTGCTAATATTTTGGAATGATAGGTTTCCCAATATTCTTTATCTATGATGGACAAAACTGAATCTGACGCCAAATAAGAATGTGATTGGAGAAAGGGAATTATATCACGTTGATATGTTTCAATAATTCTTTGATAGTGCAATCGTATTTTAGCAACACTATCCTTGAATTGATATAGTAAATTTTGCCGGGCAATACCTTTTTGTTCCTTATCTTTTTCGACAAGAAACTTTATTCGTTTTATAGAAGTTTGAAATTGTTCGGGTGTAGGCATAAAAAACGTGGACTAAACTGTTATTTGCTTTCTGAGGTCTTCGACTACCTTATCTAACAAATAGAGTAAAGCCCACGTCGTGAAACGTGAGCGTTTACGCTTTACTCTTGTTAGATTTTTGAAATTGTCGAAGTTTCAGAAAGCAAGAATATAAGCTAACGCTTTATATTAATAATATGTCAGTTATTTTAAATCTCTCTGTTTATTGTAATTTTAATTGGTTCCGAAAACAAAGTTAGAAATTTTCTGCGGGAGTGCAAGAAAAAATTACAATGGCTGGATTTTCAAAAATCCACTCTTACCTAACTGGATTACCCGCATCCCCTCCGGGCACCAACCCCATTTAAGGGGTGGGGCCTTGCTTGTGCTCCGGGGAATGAGCAGAAATCTAATCCAGTTCCAGTTCTTTAAGAAAGTCCTCTAAGGAATAATTTCCATCGGGGCATTCTTCTGCATTGGGGTAAGACGTAGCTTCTAATAAGTTCGGGCCATAGTGAATAGTAACTAATACGTGTTCTTCGCCAGTCACTACTATACCATCGCCGTCATCAATAGTACACATCCAACCACAATCCTCTATGTCATCTTGTATATAGAGTAATGTTTCCAGAGGGCACGCGAAAGTAATCATAGTATTCTAATTTAATTTCTCCGCCGCAATTTTAAAATTACGCACGTGTAGTTAGTTAAATAAGTCTTCCCAATCGTTGTAAGATAAATCTGCATGGATAGGAGCGTTCGGCGCATAATATAGAATTATACGTTTATCACTCTCATCTATAATGACAGGAAAATTTAAATGTACATTTCCGGAGATTAATTGCGGATAACTAATATCTCCGAGATTATGTATAACTATACGTGCTTGTCCTATGCTCCACTTATTAGTCAAGTATACCCACCCAACTACATCAGTTAATTCCTCGTGGTCATCTACTGTTACAATCATAAAAACAAATCAATAAACTCTTCAACAGTTAAACACTCTGCCTCGGTATTATAGAAACGATAAAACTCTTTGCGCCCAGTGTATACGGCAAATACATTCAAAGTAGGTTCTAACTTAGTTGCGTACATCGAAGATGCGCTATATCCATTTTTAATCAGTAGTTCCGCAAAATTATTCGCCGCAGATATTTCTACGAACACGTAAACGTAATTAGCCACGTTAAGTTAAATTAGAAATGTTCCTGCGTAAGGGGATTCCCTACGCTACCTGTTAGCTGGGCTATCTTTCCTGCGGCCCTCTGTGGCCGTTACCCGTCACACTGGTTAACACGGGTTTAGAAACCCTTTTACTTGCATACATGTAGTTCACGTATTATATACTATTATGATATAAGAGATACGATGCAATTACTTTCCGCGAATCCGGATAAAATTAGAATAGTTATTCCGGCATCTTGTTATTGCAATTACGTCTACACTGAAACACAACCGCCTTTTTACCCCTTTTTCTACTGGTTGCTACGGGCAACCTAATTTCAATAAAACGTTATAATATGCTATACGTAAGCAAATTAAACGTCTTTTTGCGCATTTTGCAAAATAGCCTTTTGAAAGCTCGAAAATTTGGTCCTTATAAAATACAAAAATGAGGTTGGCATGGTGCAACCTCATTTTTTGTAATTTTTTGGTCCCGAATGATTTATTTTATTTCGGTGAATTATATTTGACGATGCTTTCCTGCAACAATTTTTTTGCGCGTTCTTTCATATAAAACGAACAATGCGTCGTTTGCAGGAACGCCCAAATATGCTGTTTGGCATAGCCGATTCTACGTGGGCTGAACTTGTGATATTGTATGCGCCCTTCGTCTCTGTAATTTTTTAAGGTTCGTAGGCTGATGCCCAAACCGTCTGCTACTTCTCTCGAAGTGAAAAATCCGGATTTAATATCAACATCTAACCTCATGGCTTGTGGGAGTGTTTAACTGTTCGATAATATCGTCTTTTGATTTGTCGAGCATGTGCGCATAAGTTTGCGTGGTTTTCATATCGCCGTGTCCGAGAAATTCTTTTAAGGCATAGTAATTTCCATTGCATTTCAATAAGAAAATTGCGGAAAATGTATGTCGTCCGGTATGTGTGGAAAACGATTTTTCGATTCGGGCTTTTTCTTTGATTCTTTTCAATGCCTTGTTTATGCGGGCTGTCGTTGTTGAAATGGCTGTGAATATTGTTTTTGCCGGGACTTGTTCGTAATCGTATTCGAGATAAGGGAAAATATAATCTTCGGGATTTATTTCGAATCGCCGTAAGACGCACCGTTTCCGTATTTCGATCAACTCAATCGCTTTGTTTTGTAGCGGCAGATGAATTGTTTTTTTGGTTTTCTTGATGGTTTTATGAAGACATTTCCCGTCAAAATTTTTCCATTTCAACGTAAGAATATCCGAGATGCGTAATCCGGTATAGATTTCGAATAAAAATATGTTCCGTATGTCATACAGGTAATTTGTCGGTCTTATTTTTAAGTTTTCTATTGCCGCGACTTCGGTTTCGTCCAAAAACACCCGTTCTACGGGTACATAACGTTTTTTATAATAGGTGAACGGATTGAGTGTATTGTCCAAACGGTACTCTTTGTAAAGATCATTCACGAGTTTTCCTATGATTTTCATGTTTGCCGCAATCGTGTTCGGTTTATTTTTACGAACGGTAGCTAAGTGATATTCATAGTCTTTCAATGTTTTTTCCGTAAGTGCATTTACCGGGAATGTAGTTCGACCTATAAATTTTTGGAACCGTTCCATTGTCGAACTTACTTTCGCATGGTGCGCGAACTTTCCGACTTCTGCAAGCCGTTGTACATATGTTTCGGCATACTGAAATAAATCCAGTGAGCAACTTTGGTGTATTTTATCCCGGATTGCCGTAATTCCGGCGTCTGCATTTTCCACGTCGCACATGTAGGCTGTTTTGGTATATTCAGCCAATGCTGTTTTTAATTTGAGATTTAAGACCCCTGCATTTGTCGCTGTTTTTCTGACCTCTTTGCTTTTTGCATCCCAATCTGTAATCGGTATGCGGAATAGAGTTTTGTAAGTTGTTTTTCTGTCTGCGGTAATTCGGATGCAGACCGGCGCTTCATTGCGCGCGTTCACTTTGTCTTGCCGTAATACGGCACACGCAGTAATTTTCATACGTCGATGAATTTAATTGGTTATATTATTTTTTTTGTGGGATTTCTGCGGGATGAGGGGGTAAAACATAGGTAAAACAATTTTACCGTTCCCGATTGATTTGAATATATAAAAAAGAAATGAAACTTCCAAATGCCTAATTTGAACGTCAGGCATTTACAACTTTTTTTCAAATAAATAACGAAAGGAGCGGAAACACCGATTAAAACTGGTGGTACCACTTAAAAATCAACGACTTGCAGAAATGTAGGTCGTTTTTCTTTTCCAGTCGGCGCTCACCGCTACTCTGCGGGAGTCGAATGGGGCTGGATTTGCAGCGCATACGGTGCACATTCGGAAGACGGGGGCGATCCGAAGACCGGGTTGTGAAAACTGTGACGAACGGTCCCCGGCATCAGCTTTTTCGCCGCTGTTCCGGTTGTTTTCGCTGCTTTATACAACAATTTTTTTATTTTTGCATATTTCAAAAAGGCCGAAAAGTGGCTTGAATGGATTTGTATTCGTTATGCTTCCGGCAACTACATGCTTGAAGGTGTCGTTTTAGTCGCTGTGCTACAAGTGTGTAGTAAAAATTGAGTGCATAATTGCGGAAATTTGCATTATGAAACGGCAGCGGCGTAATGAGATTCTGGTGAAACAAGTCGTGGATCGGCTGAAAACAGTCCGCCGGGAAAGAGGCCTTACTCAAGAAAATGTCCGGTTCGACACCGACCTGAACATCGGGCGGATCGAAAGCGGTAGGCATAGCATTTCACTGACGACGCTGGCTGATTTGTGCGATTATTACAATGTTCCTCTGGAGGATTTCTTCAAGAAGATAGTGACGCGCTGAACAGTGAAATGAAAGAACCCGGGGAGTGGAGCCTCGGGTTCTGTTTTTTCGTGTCGGAGTGTTTTCAGATTCGTTTTTCGTAAGCCAGCCGTTCGCCGCTCCGGTAGACGACTTTCCCGCAATAGGTGAATCCCGTGCGTTCGAGCAGCCGCAGCATGGTCTGGTTGTCGAAGTTGGTGTCGATGCGGAAGGCTTTGACGCCGCGTTCCTGTGCGAGTGTCTCCACACGGTGCAGGAACTCCGCTGCCACGCCGCGGCCCCGTTCCCCGTCGGCGACTGCTATGCGGTGCACCAGCACGTACGGCTCGTCGGTGAGCCATTGTCCGTCGATGGCGTCGTAGGCCGGTTCGCCGTCGAACACCACCGCGCCGTAGGCGATCACTGAAAGCGGGCCTTCCACGCCGGGTTTGCACAATACATATCCGCGGTTGCGGCCGATGTCTGCCGAGATATGTCCCGGGGCGGGATAGCCGTCCTGCCACTGGCGGCTGCCTGCCGCGTGCATCCGTGCCTGTGCCTGGCGGATGATCTGCATGATGCGGTCCGTTTCGCAGGACTGTGCCTGCCGGAAAATCAATTCGTTGTCCATGTTGCAAAAATAGGAAAATATTTAAGACGCCATACTGTCAGGACATTTTTTCTGTCTTTTCGGCAATTTTGTGCCGTATTTGTGACAATTTATGACATTTTTTCAGTTTCTCCGAACTGGCATAGGATTTGACCGTATCGGATACGAAAGCGCTTCATAAGAGGCGCGAAGATGAAACGAAATGTTAAACCAAATAAAACCAAGGAGGACAAAACTATGGTACCTGTAAGACGTAATCAGAACTGGCTGCCGAGCATTTTCAACGATTTTCTGGGCAACGACTGGCTTGCCGAACGCCACAACACCACGGCTCCGGCCGTCAACATCATCGAGGATGAGAACGAATACAAGGTGGAAGTCGCCGCCCCGGGTATGACCAAGGAGGATTTCAAGGTGCATATCAACGAGGATAACGAGCTGATCGTCACGATGGAGAAAAAGGCCGAGCAGAAGGAGGAGGACAAAAAGAAGGGCACGTATCTGCGCCGCGAGTTTTCCTACACGAAATTCCAGCAGAGCCTGCTGCTGCCCGACAACGTCGTGCGCGAGAAGATCGCGGCCAAGGTCGAGAACGGCGTGATGACCATCGAGATTCCCAAGAAGAAAGAGACGGAAGCCGCCGTTGCGGCCCGCCAGATCGAGGTCAGATAGCCTGCGGCCATTCTATGATGGGGAGGGAGAATCCGTTGAACGGGTTCTCCTTTTTTGCGATGGCCGCAGTGGGCGACGGGTCGCTGGCGGTCAGCGGGTATGCGGAACGGGCGGCCGATAGGTCGCCCGTCGTTTGTCAGCGTTCGAGGTGGAGAATGGGGTAGGGACGACCCGACGGGTCCAGGGCGTCGCGCGAGACGACGCGGAAACCCATCCGTGCGTAGAATCCCGCGGCCTGCGCGTTCTGTTCGTTCACATCCACGCGTCGCACTCCGCAATGGACCGCGACGTGCTCCACGAGTTCGCGCCCTAGGCCTTTTCCGCGCGCGAAGGGCGCGACGAACAGCATTTCGAGCCGGTCGGCTCCGATGCCCGCAAAGGCTGCGAATCCGTTTCCGGAATCCCTTATGACATAGATTTCCGCAGCCGGAAGCGCCTCCTGGCGCACCATGCGGCGGAAAAAGGGGATGTCCTCCGGAGCCAGAAAGTCGTGCGTGGCGCGTACCGACCTCTCCCACAGATCGGTAAGTGCGTCGAGTTCGTGCGCAGCCGGAGATGCGAGACGCTCGACCATGATTATAAAATCGTTACGGGTTGTTTGCGCCGGGTGAAGCTGCGTGCGAGGGCTGCGGCGAAGGGGGTGTGGAAACTCCGTGCTCCGACCGGACATCCCTTGACGCAGGCGCAGCAGCGGATACAGCGCGCAGGGTCGGTGTGCGCCTCGTCGCCCCGCGCGATGGCCTGCGTCGGGCAGATCGCGGCGCAGCGGCCGCAATGGGTGCAGCGGTCGGCATCGCATGCGGGCAGGTAGACGACCGGGTTTTTCTTCTGCCGGCGGCGGTAGCCCACGACGAAACGGATGAAGCGAAGCATCGGCACGAGCGGCGTGTGCACGTCCTTCAGTTTTGCGGCGTCGACCGGGGCAGGCGTTCCCGCCGCGAGTTTTTTGCGCACCGCGGCGCCGAACTCCGCGGCCCGGGCGAGGTCCTGCGCGTCGGGGCGTCCTGCGGCGACGGGGGTTTCGGGGGTGCTGTACGAGTGCTCGCCGACGAATGCCGCTGCGGCTACGGGGACGAATCCCTGCCGGGCGGCGAGCGCGGCCAGCTCCGCGGCGGCCTTTTCGAAGGCCCGGTTGCCGTAGACCGCGATCAC
>UMHO01010441.1_pt1 | contig 84768 bp, 97 predicted proteins | sample 1965561 | NCBI WGS metagenome assembly UMHO01 (sample SAMEA4836102, study PRJEB28245) | human gut metagenome | biome: gut microbiome; material: fecal sample | place: Denmark | collected 2008 | reverse complement strand
TCCTTTGTTAGTTTTACCACACGTAATTTTACAAAGCCCAAAATAAAAAGGACTTTCGTCCCTTTTAAAGTTCAATTTTCTCTAGTTCACTATATCCAACTTCTGTTGGTGTCTCTCTACCAAACAGGATTGTCAATACTACCGCAATCTGATTATCATCGTCCATTTCTTCAACAGTTCCTTCTATGTTAGAAAAAGCACCGCTTAAGATACGAACACGATCTCCTACCTGGAAATCAACCTGAACTTTTTTATCAGTAATTCCTAATTTGCGTAAAATATTTTCCATTTCTTCTTCTGCGACAGGGAAAGGTTTTGCCCCTCCACCACTAGATCCGATAAACCCAGTAACTCCAGGTGTATTACGAACAATATACCACGCTTCGTCAGTCATGATCATTTCTACAAATAAGTATCCGCTAAATAAATTCGTTGTTTTTTCAACTTCTTTTCCGTTTTTATATTCAATTTCTTTTTCTTCTGCTACAACGATACGAAACAAGAAATCCTGCAGACCCATTGTTTCAATACGACGTTCCAAATTCTCTTTAACTCTGTTTTCATGTCCGGCATATGTATTAACTACATACCATTGTTTTTTATTTTCTTCAGCCATCTTGAAATTCCCTCCTACATTCCAATTAACTTAAGGAAGCCAGAAGAAACAAGTTGGCAAAGGAAAAAGAAAATTCCTAAAAACAACACAAAAACGACACAGATTCCGCTGTCATGAAACAAATCTTTTGCCTTTGGCCAACGAATTCTTTTCATTTCTGTTAGAATTCCATTAATACTGAACCATTTCATTCACTCATCCCTCCTATTTCGTTTCCTTATGAATAGTATGCTTTCCACATTTTTTACAATACTTTTTCAATTCAATACGCTCATTATGCGTTTTTTTATTTTTGGTAGTTGTATAATTTCGTGAAAGACATTCGGTGCATGTCAAAATTACTTTATCACTCATGAAAAACACCTCTTTCTTTGCCTAATAACTTTATCATAAACCACCTCAAGAAGTCAATTATTCTTTTTATTACGTAATTTTCTTAAAATATATTCAACTTGTCGATTTGAAATATTCAAACTGGATGAAATCTCCTGATATGAATATCCCTGCAATCTTAAATGCAAGACTTTCATTTCAATCTTTTTTAATTGAATTCCTTTCTTCCTCAACAAATACTGTAGTTCTTCTTGATTTATAGATACTTTTTCCGTTTCATTCTCTTTATAAACATTATCCCCCTCTTTAGCTTCTAACTCTTGTAAAGAAACAGTATATATTCCTCTGCTTTTATTTCTAAAATAATCTACAAAGGCATTTTTTAAAATCTGCTGATAAAAATACGCAAAACTAGTGATTTTCTCTTCTCGAAAAGAATTCACTGCCTGCATTAGCTTAATATACGCTAATTGTTTCATTTCTTCCTTATCCTGCTGCTCAGCAGAGTTTATTCCTATATATTGATAAATCATTATATATATTCTCATTTCATATTTTTTAAATAAAATTTGCAAAGCCTGTTCATCTCCCTGATGAATCATATACAATAATTCATTATCTAGAAACTCTGTAACATTGGCTTTCATATTTTTCACCTAGAAATCTACTGGATTTCTTCCATTATATATTTGATATAACAAAATACCACACGCAACACTTGCATTCAAGCTAGTAACACTTCCTTCCATAGGAAGTCGAACACAGTAATCACAGTTTTTCGCTACTAATGGACTAATTCCAAATCCTTCACTTCCTACTACTAATACAAGTGGAACATCGTATTGTCCTTCACGATAGTCCCGAGAGTTATGCAAGTCTGCACCAACAACCCAATAACCCTGTTTTTTTAAATACTTAATACTTTGTGCAAGATTTGTTACCATGCTTACTTTTACAGTATCAATTGCACCAGTACTAACCTTCGCAACTGTTGGTGTTAGTTTCACATTTCGATGCTTTCCAATAATGACTCCATCAACTCCTACACAATCGCATGTTCTAAGAATTGCCCCTAAATTATGAGGATCTTCCAATCCATCTAACATAACAAGCAATGGAGTCTTTCCCTTTGGTATACTTTCTAAAAGCTCATCAAGTTCATATGTTTTGTAATCGTCAATTTTAGCTGCAATTCCCTGATGATTTGTCGCATTTAGAAACTGATCCATTTTCTTTCTTCCTAAAACTCTTAGTTTTATATTTCTTTGTCGTATCAATGCTTCAATCTCTTTATCTTTCATACCATCTGCAAGAAGAATTTCATAAATCTTCTTGTTATCTTCTAAAAGAGAGCGAACGACATTTTTCCCATATACATATTGTGTCATGATTTCTCTCCTATCTCAACAATGCGCTCCCACAAAGTTTTTAAACGCTTATAGTCCTGTTTTAAATACAGCCAGCCAAAGATTGCTTCTAAACCGGTTGACTTGCGATACGTTATCACATCTGCATTTTTCGCTTTCGTTTTTGGATTCGTATTTCTTCCGCGAAGAACAATTCCCCATTCTTCCTCCGTAAAAAAACCTTCTGTTTCCAAAACTTCCAAAAAACGTGCCTGTGCTTTTGCACTTACCCATTCCACACTTTTTTTCTGCAGAACATTAGGTTTTTGATATCCTTTTGATAAAAGCATTTCCCTTACGAACAGTGACATAACAGCATCTCCCATATAAGCAAGAGAAGTTCCATTATACTCCTGTAAAAGCATTACAAAATCCCCTTCTCTATTAATTGCGCACGGAATTTATCTGCAAGTTCAAAATCTTTTTGCGTAACTGCATTTCTCCACTCTGCATGCAAGTTTTTATCTTCTTCACTTAAAACGATTCGATGATTTTCAATTCCTAATACATCTAACATTTTTTCAACTGCATTTACTTTTAATCCTAATGCAGTAAAATCAATCTCTTTTTGACGTACAACTTGATTCAACTGTTTTACCACATCAAAAATAGCCGCAAAAGCATTCGGTGTATTCAAATCATCTTCCATTGCAGTAAGGAATGTATGAAAACTTTCTACATCATACTCTTCTTTTAAATCTACACCTGCAAGACCTGCTTTTACATATGCTTGTTTTAAAGGTGTTTTAACTTTGTTTAATTCTTTTTTAGCTGTTTCGATTGCTTCTTCATTAATATTTAAAGGACTGCGATAATGAGAGGATAAGAACAGCCAGCGAAGAGTATCTCCACCGATTTTTTCAATCATATCTTTTGCCCAAATAACATTGCCAAGTGATTTACTCATTTTTTCCCCATCAATATTTACCATACCATTGTGAATCCAGTAATTGGCAATTCCTGTTTCATAAGCAGCTCTAGACTGTGCAATTTCATTTTCATGATGCGGAAATTTTAAATCCATTCCCCCACCATGAATATCAATCAAATGGTTCCCATCAAACTCTTTGTTGATCATAACAACACATTCTGTATGCCAGCCTGGTCTTCCTACAGACCAAGGTGATTCCCATTTAATCCCCTCTTCTGTACGTTTCCACAAGGTAAAGTCCAATGGATTTTCCTTTTTGCTGTTTTCATCAATACGAGCACCTACCATTAAATCATCAATTTGCTGGTTACTTAATTTTCCATAGTTTTCCACACTGCTTACACGGAAATACACATCCCCATCAACCACATAAGCATGTTCTTTTTTTACTAGTAAATCAATAAACGCAATAATGGCATCCATCGTTTCCGTAACTTTTGGTGCTGCATCCGGCATCATCGCATGAAGAGCTAAACGATCATCATTATAAGCCTTTATAAATTTTTCTGTTACATCCTTTTCACTAATTCCGCATTCTTTCGCAACTTTGATAATTTTATCATCTACATCTGTATAGTTTGATACCATTTTCACCTTGTATCCAAGTGCCATAAATGTACGTTTTAACGTATCAAATACTACAATTGGTCTTGCATTTCCAATATGTGGATAATTATAAACCGTAGGCCCACATACATACATACTTACTTGTCCTTCTGTAATAGGCTTAAATTCCTCTATTTTTTGACTCATACTATTAAATAGTTTCATAAATCTTCCTCCTTTAGAAATAAAAAAAGCACTTACTGTAAAGACGCCACAGCGCGGTTCCACTTTACTTGAAAAATGCTTCCACCTCTAGATACATTAACGCTGTATCCCACGTATTTCTCTACGTTATCGAAAAATCCCTCAAAGGGGCATTCACCTTATCTTCACACTTCTGCTTCCACCATCCAGAATTCGCTATTTGCTCATAATAAGACTACTTTTCCTTTGTCATCAGTTTTGTTATAGTATATCAACCTTTATCATAAAATTCAACTTATCAAACTTATTTTTCTTTTTCGTCCAGTTCCTTCATTAGTTTAGAAAACTGGTTTAAAAACTCTTCCTGTAAACCCGCTTTTTTCATATCTTCCATATATACAGCATCTAACGGATCTACATTTTCTTCTGTATCTTCATTGGTTAATTTTTCTTTTACAGCCATAATCCACCTCTACAATACTAGTATATACCTTTTTACTAACTTTTGAAACGCAAACTTATAAAACAAGCACAAAAAAACCGGAAATACATCCGGTTTTTGTATCACTCTAATAAATCTTGAATTAAGCCAATTCAGAGAAGTATTTGATTGTTCTAACCATCTGGCTAGTGTAAGAGTTTTCGTTGTCATACCAAGATACAACCTGTACCTGAGTATTTCCATCTTCCATTTCGATGCACATAGTCTGAGTAGCATCGAATAGAGAACCATAACGCATACCTACGATATCGCTAGATACTAATTCTTCTTCAGTGTATCCGAAAGATTCAGTAGCAGCAGCTTTCATAGCAGCATTGATTTCTTCTTTTGTAACTTTTCCTTTAACTACAGCAACTAAGATAGTTGTAGATCCTGTAGGAGTTGGAACACGCTGAGCAGAACCGATAAGTTTTCCGTTCAATTCAGGAATAACTAGACCGATAGCTTTAGCAGCACCTGTAGAGTTAGGTACGATGTTGCAAGCAGCAGCACGAGAACGACGTTTGTCACCTTTTCTCTGAGGTCCATCAAGAGTCATCTGATCTCCTGTATAAGCGTGAACTGTAGTCATGATACCGCTCTGGATAGGAGCAAGATCATTTAATGCTTTAGCCATAGGAGCCAAGCAGTTTGTTGTACAAGATGCAGCTGAAATTACTGTATCTTCTGCAGTTAATACATCGTGGTTAACGTTGTAAACAACTGTTGGAAGGTCGTTTCCTGCTGGTGCAGAAATAACAACTTTACGAGCACCTGCTTCGATGTGAGCAGAAGCTTTTGCTTTAGAAGTATAGAAACCTGTACATTCAAGTACTACGTCTACTCCTAGTTCTCCCCAAGGTAAGTTTTTAGCATCTGCTTCAGCATAGATAGTGATTTCTTTTCCATCAACTGTGATTGATTTTTCACCAGCTTTTACTGTATCAGCTAATGCATAACGTCCCTGTGTAGAGTCGTATTTTAATAAGTGAGCTAACATTTCAGGAGAAGTTAAGTCATTGATAGCAACTACTTCATATCCTTCAGCTCCAAACATCTGTCTGAATGCAAGACGTCCGATACGTCCAAATCCATTAATAGCAACTTTTACTGTCATTTTCAAAGTCCTCCTTCATTAACACCAATATTATACGAACTTCTTACCTAAAAGTCAATTGAGAATTCTTTCACTTATGCATTTTTTCAATTCTTTTCCAGTACTTTTTCACATAGGTATAAAACAAGAGATAAATCGCATACTATATAGCATATTAAGGAGGAAAAACAATGGTTGTTGTACCTACAATTTTAGAAAGAAGTAACGATAAAGAATATATGTATGATTTATATTCTTGTCTTTTAAAAAAAAGAATCATTTTACTTAATGGTGAAATTGACGATACGATGTCAAGCAGTATCTGTGCGCAGCTTTTATACTTATCAAGCCTAAGTAATGACCCTATCCAAATCTATATAAATTCCAATGGGGGAAGTATTTCCGCAGGGCTTGCTATTTATGATATCATGCAATATATACCATGTGAAATCTCTACTATCTGCATGGGTTTATGCGCTAGCATGGCTGCTGTAATACTAGCTGCTGGTACAAAAGGAAAACGCTGTGCTTTAAAGCATGCAGAAGTCATGATTCACCAGCCTCTTGGTGGTATGCAAGGGCAGGCAAAAGACATGGAAATCGCAATGAAACACATGAGCCGAACGAAAGATACCATCTATGAAATTTTAAGTAACACGACTTCCCAGCCAAAAGAAAAAATACAAATAGACTGCGACAGAGATTATTTCATGAACGTCCATGAAGCGAAAGTCTATGGTATTATAGATCACATCATTTAAAAAAGTCTGAATTTCCTCAGACCTTACATAAACAGTTTTCAAATAAAAAAAGCGAGATTTTAAACTCGCTTCATTATTTCGTGGATATTATCTTCATAAGGTGTACCCTTACAATGTTCCAATGCAGGGGTAAAATACTTCATCATATTTTCACGATCATTTTCATAAGAGTATTGTAAACCAATCAAATATTCAAATGTACCAACAATCATTTTTTTATCATCACCAAGAGGAGTCTTTCCATCCCACAAAGCTTCTAATTTCTGTTTTACCTCATCAATATATTTGCTTTCTTTCTTCAAAAGAATACTATATTGCATTTCTAAATCCCTGCAAACATTTTCTCCACCATTTGCCTTAACAAAATCAATCATATCACGAGCTTTCTTTGCACGTCCCTGCTCTAAATAATAGTAAAACCCTCTATTCCCCAAAGCAATTTTGTATTTTGCTTTTACACGCATATTTTTCATCATTGCAAACTGATTTTCAACATCATCTTTGCGTCCTTCACTCATATATCCTGACAAACGCATATTTTCTCTATCAAATGCAGAATAGGATACTTTACACATAAAAGAGTCAATTGATTTGTAATATTTGTTAAAATCTTCTTTTTCAAGAGCCTTTACGATTTTATTCCAAGATAACTTACGCATCACTAATGGAATACAAGCTAATATAACTACAAACAACAGTATAATCAATAAATTTTTCATTTTCTTCCATCCAATCTTTTAAAAATATAAAACATTAAGTAAATAATTCCTATATTTTTTATTTCTTGTTTTTTGTTAAACACGCAAACAATTCAAACAATGCCATAAAAACTGAAGCCACAGCAAAAGCATAGTTCAGATACAAAACAACACCTGTATAACCCTGCTGTTTTACATTTATTACCAGCAAGGTTGCTAATAAAATAAATAAGACAATTTTTAAGATTACTTTATTTAAAGGCTTTTGTCTTTCAGCATCTACCTTACTTATTTTCTTTTCCGGAACAAAATTTGTCATTTGTGTTAAATTTGATAAAAATCTTCTAAATTTAAATTCCATAAAAGCATACACTGCAATACCTAAAACAACACAAAGCCATAAAGGAAGTTTAAATGCATAGATAATGACAATTGCAGCGATTCCTAAAAAGAAACGCATACTATACAATTGATATGTTTTCTCCACATCTTTTAACAAGTATGCTCTTTTTGAAAAACGATCATAGTACACTGGTCTTTGACGTGAATCAAAATATACATTCATACCACCGATTTCAGGTGTAGTTTTTTTATCAACCTGTTTTACACGATTTGATCTCTTGTTTTTCATATTTGCCATACAAACACCTCTTTACCACGCAACAATTTCTTCCTGCTCTTCTTCTGACTTAGCAGGCCCTCTCTTAAAATCATAATAAGTTGTTAACCAGCCAGCATCTTCTGGTTTTTCACTGCTTTCTAAAGTTTCTCCATACAACGATAAGAAATCTGTTTCAGATAATTTATCACCCACTGAATTAACTCTGTAAAACTTAGGAGCTTTTCCGATTTGCATAAACATTGTATCAATCATCATATAATCAGCAACATGACTTGCTTTTGTAGAAAATGAAACTTCATCTAACAACGTTCTACAAAACTGCTTAACCATACCTTTATCTACATTACCTCTGAAAATAATAAATGGAATCTTATTATTTGTAACCTTCAATGCTTGACTGAATGTAAACTTATTAACAATATTGACATAGCACTCATCAATAATTTGTTCCATATATGATTGATAATCTTCATCTGACTTTAACATATCCTCATTCAATCGAATATTAAAATATACGGTTGGATGAATCGAACAATGTTTATACAAAGTACCCATTAAATTTGTTGCATAAAGTACTGGATATTTCTTATCTTTCATAGTAGAAGCACCTCCAAAAACTGCTCTCTAATTATAATATATAAATTTTAAAAATAAAAGGACCATGGACAATTCATGGTCCTCTTAAAAGTATAGTTACAAAACTTAGTTTATTAACTATTCTGGCATTGTTACTTTAACACCATTTTCATTTAACTGATCAACAATTTTCTGAGTTGCATCCCAAGCTTCCTGACCAGTTTTTTCTGGAGCAGCTGGAGCTGGGTATTCATACCATTCAACCAATGGTTTATATCCACCGTTAATTCCTGCACCATTTTCATCGATAGCTTTAGAATCACCTGTCCAGATACCGAATGCACAACCAACGATACCTGCAACCAAAATCAATACGATACATTTGATTGGAGTCCATCCTTTTTTGATCAATGCATATAAACCACAAGTGATTAACAATGGAATCAATTTAGGAAGGATACCATCTAATAATGACTGAACATTAATAGCTGGATCAGCAATTGCAATACGAACAGTTGTAGAACCATAGTTAGCAATCAATGCACCTACTGTAAAGATACCTAAGATAGAAGCTGCACGAGTAAATTCTTTTGCGTTAGATGTTAACATACCAACAGCAGAAGTTCCTAAGTTATAAGACCAGTGCATTAAGAAATAACGAATTGCGAACTGCACAGCATTGAAAATTACTAAGAATAAAATAGCACCTATGATAGAAGCATCGTTTAATGCCATATTAGCTGTAATACCACCAACAATTGGTACTAAAGTTAACCAGAACAATGCATCACCGATACCACCTAATGGACCAGCAGCAGAGATACGTACAGAACGAATTGTCTGTGTATCAACTTTATTCTGTTCCAATGAAAGAACGATACCCATAACGAATGTTACTAAGAATGGATGCGTATTTAAGAAGTCCAAGTTGTGAGCCATAGAAGCTTTCAAGTCTTCTTTATTTGTATGGATTTTTGTCAAACCTGGTAAAATAGCCCATAACCAACCTGCAGCCTGCATACGTTCATAGTTGAATGAAGCCTGCAAGAAACAAGACATCCATACCATTTTATTTAAAGTCTTTTTATCCAGTTTTGCAGCTGGAGTCAAATCTTGATAATGTTCAGGAATATTATATGCCATCTGAAACACCTCCTGCTCCTATACCAGCATTAGCTTTAATTTTAGAGTTCATCTGGTAATCGTAAAGAGCGATAGCCAAACCAACCATAGCACACATTAACAATGTAGCACCTGACATTCCTGGAACTGCAGCACAGATATTTGCCATAACGAAACCAGCAAATAAGAATCCCCACATTTCTCCAGACATCATAACTTTCATCAAGATAGCGAAACCAACAAATTTCATAGCTCCACCAGCAGCATCTAATCCAGCCATTACCCAAGACCACTGGAATGAGAATGCACGTAAACTATCACCTAAAGCAGATGCACCATATACACCAGCTACAGCTAATACACCAAACAAGCATCCTAAGATTGCCATTTCAGTGTAGTTAACCATTGCGATACCTTTAGGATCTGCATTTTCAGCAGCTTTATCAGCTTTAGCCATAAGACCTGACATAATTGTAAATGTTAAAGTAACAGCGTACTGTCCAAATACAGCAAATGGAATAGCTAAACCAACAGCTAAACCAACACCATCAGCAGTTGGTTCCAAATTCATTGCGATAGCAAATGCAGCTGTCATGATTGTACCCATGATAGCGTTAGGAGGCTGAGCTCCACCGATTGGCATACTACCAATCTGAACTAGCTGGTAAGCACCACCAACTACGATACCTAATTCAAGATTTCCTAAAATCGCACCCATGATTGGTCCTAATACAACCGGCTGGTACAAAGATTCCAAGAAACTGAACTGGTCAATACCCATAATGAATGCTACTACGAAGATCATAATAGCTTGAACGATTGAAATATCAATACTCATTATTGTTTCTCCTTTCAATTCCTTTAATGAATTTTATTTAAATAGTTTGTTAATGTCTTCAGAAGGTGTATCTGGAACTCGTTTAATTTCAAGTTCTACACCAAGATCCTGAAGTTTTTTGAAAGTTGCAACATCATCATCATTTACTGCAACAGAAGTAGCAACCTGACGTTTTCCTTCTACCATGTGCATGTTTCCGATGTTAACTTTCTTAATTGGCACTCCGCCTTCCACAAGTTTTAATACATCCTGTGGAGTTTCACAGATAATAGCAATATGCTGTGCTGGACTCGCTTTACCGATAATATCGATAGTCTTCTGAATACTGAAGAAACGTGTCTGTGCATATGCAGGTGCTGCCATGTTCATTAATCCCTGACGGAATGTGTCAGTAGATACTGCATCATTAGCAACTAACAATAAGTTAGCACCTACAACACCACACCACTGTGTTGCTACCTGTCCATGAATTAAACGGTTGTCAATTCTTGTAAGTACAATATCTGGCATCTGGTCTTTTCTCTCCTTTCCTTTTTCTAGACTTGAACGAATCTTGTTTGTTAAATCCAAATCCCAAAGGAATGATTCAACAAGTAACCCCTTTCAGTTCACTATCGATTTTATGCGAAAACAACTCTAAATTCTTTGTAATTTTTATTACTCATTTTGTACTTTTTAGTATTTTGTAGCAAATTCTATAATAAAAATCACAACCTTGCATAATTTTACATAATTTTTGCAAAAAAATCCATATCACAAAATTATCGTTGATTATGTGATATAAAAAATATAGAATCTATATATCTATCACTTTTTAGTAAAAATGAAATTATTTTCATAAAATACACATAATTTTATCAAGAGTTTTTCCTTTTCTACTTTATAAACTTTTGTTATACTATAGAAAAAAGGAGAGTGTATACATGTTTACCAAAACAACAAGCTTTGCTTTTAGTGAATATGGAGAAATCGTTAATAAAAGTGAGTATAAATTCCCTCAAAAAAATATACATTCTACACTTCGTATTAAAGAGAAGAGTTTTACTTCTTTTCTTTCCTATGATCATGATGTATATATTCAGGCTACTTCAGGAATCGTTATGTTAGTCGTATGCAAAGAAGGGGATATAAAAGCTCCAGAGCAATTTATTATTCATAGGACAATAAAAATCAAAAAAGGTATTCTATTTAACTTCATAAGCATTTCACATTCAGCACGTATTCTTATGAATACAGATACTAAGGCAAAAAAAACAACACATCCTCTTCCAAAAGATGCTCCTATTGTATATGAGCCAATCATTCCAAGTTTCGAGATCAAAGAAATATTATCTTATTTTTATCAAGTAAGAAATGCCAGTTATGAATTTCCAGGTGAAGAACATGAATTTTGGGAATTGACTTTTATTGATAATGGTGAGTTAACAACAACAGTTAATGATGAGGAATATAATCTTGATGAAATGGATTTGATTTTATATGCTCCTGGTCAATATCACACACAAAAAACCGGGCATTCGAAGTCCTGCAGTTATTTAACGATATTATTTGATATGGAACTTCCAGATGCATATTTATTAACAGATCGTGTGTATCATGCTCATCGAGATATTCAAAATGCACTTAACAATTTTATTAAAGTATCAAGCAATGATATGCTGTATGATAACGAACTCATGCTTTGTTATTTAAAAGAGTTAATTATACGTATTCTACAGTATGATTTTTTATCAAGCTCACCAATCGCTTCCACCCCTATGCAGCAGCGCTTTGAAAATGAATTATTAAATGAAATCATTGTTTATATAAATGATATGATATATAAACAATTGACTATAGAAGAGATATGCAACAAATTTTCCATCTCTAGATCTAGTTTACAGCTTTTATTTAAAAATAATTTAGGCACCGCCCCTAAACAATATATCAGTGATTTAAAGCTTAATAAAAGTAAGCATCTTATCAAAGAAAGTATGTATACAATAAGTGAAATTGCCAGTATGCTAGGCTTTACAAGTATCCATTATTTTTCCAGAAAATTTAAACAGCAGTTTGGTATTACGCCTACTGATTATGCAAAAACTATCTACAATTAAAATAACTATAGCTTTTCTTTCATAATCCTTAATCTTGCTTTATAATTATAAGTCATATATAAAAAATACACCTCTCCATATGGAATTAGGTGTATTTTTTATTCATAAGCTTATCTTCTTTTTTCTTATTGATTCGTGAATCTTAGATACCATCACTAGATTCTACTTGTTCAACTTCTTTAAGTTCAAAACGAACTACCTGATCTTTACCTGTATTCAATGCCATATTTGTTAAAGTTTCTAAATCTTCAATAAATTTACGACCCATTGCTACTTCTACAAGCATTGGAAGGTTTGTACCAGCAACTACCTGAACATTTCCTCTTGGGAAACCTACTTCTACAGCCGTTTTAAATGGAGAACCACCTGGTAAATCAGAAAGAACTAAAATTCCTTCGCAATCTTTTAATTCATCCATCGCACTCGTTAAAGCTGCACGAAGTTCATCAATTCCCCACTCCTGTACGAAATCGATTGCTTTATAGTTTTCCTGTTCTCCACCAATCAGGTTTAAAGAACTAGTTAATCCACTACCAAAATTTCCATGACCTGTTACGATTAATCCAATCATATTGTTCCTCCTTATATATGTATCAATTATTTTATACGATTTTTCATTTAAAATCTATCTTTTTGTATATGGATGTAAAATTACACCTTTAACAACACGATTTACTTCTCCAGTTGGACATGGATTATCTGGTGTAATACCATAAGATAATGATTTAAACAATGCTAAAATCTGTGCACATACGATATAGTTGAATCCCAGGAATGCATTATCGTGTTCTTCATTTAATTCACATGCATAAGCATAATCTACAAGAGAAGCAATTTCTTCATCTTTCTTATTCATGATTGCAACGATTTTGTTTCCTTTACGCTGTCCACTCATTTCTTTGATCAAATCTACTTCATACTGACGAGTGTATGGATCATCACTTACATAAACAACTGTCAATGTTTCATCGTTGATGATTGATTTAGGACCATGTCGGAATCCCATTGGTGTATCAAACATAGTTGCTACTTTACCAGCAGTAAGTTCCAGCATTTTCAACTGGCTTTCCTGTGCAATACCTTTTAAGCAGTTAGCTCCTAAATATACGATACGATTGAAATCATATTCTCCTGCAATATTTTTGAAGAATTCATAATCCTTCATTGTTTTTTCAGCAGCACTGATAACATCTTCCAACTCCGCTTTTACACTGTCTAATTTATCTAAGCTGAAGCATAACAATGTTGCCAGCATCATATTTGAGAAACTTGAAGTCATTGCGAAACTTTGATCGTGTGTTTCTGGAGTCAAGTTAATTGCGTATGCATTATCTCTTGTTTCTGCAGCTTTTGATAAAGCACCTTCTGCGTTACATGTAATGAATAAGTGGTAAACATTTTCTCCACATACTTCATCTGCTACATCAACAGCACCAACAGATTCAGGAGAGTTTCCACTACGTCCATAAGAAATTAATAATGTTGGTTTATTCTGTGATAGATAATTTTCTGGAGTAGCTACGATATCTGTAGTTCCATAAGATTTTGTTTTGAAATTTGTTCTTTTCGCAACATATGTATAAATAGCATTACCAACAAATTCACTTGTTCCTGCACCTGTTAAGATAATATCATAATCATCATGTTTTGTTACATTTTCAATAAATGCTTTTAATTCTTCTTTAGAGTCTTCAATCTGTTTGATTGTTTTTCTCCATGTTGATGGCTGCTGATTGATTTCTGCAGCTGTAAAGATTCCTTTTAGGTTTTCCCATTCAGATTTGTCTTTTCCAAAAATCATGTTATCGCTCCTTTTCTGGTATAATATACCCTTGAATTCGTTTACATTATAATACTCAGTTATCTAAAAAACAATTCCTAGTATAGAAGGTTGTTAATTTGTGCAAAAAACTTGCTAATTTGATATATTTATTTTTGATAATTAAATCATTTTTGAAAAAAACCTTTGCATTCTTTACAAAGGTTAATATGTTTCATGAATCCATAAAGGTTTATGTAATAAAGCAAACGCTTCTTTTACGGAGCTAATATCACAACAAAACAGTTTGTTAAACAATTCATAATTATTAATATGTGCCATAATATAAGAATTCTTTTTTGGTATCGCTAATGGAAATAACTTTTCCAGTTTCTCGCTAGGACTTACATTTATAAATATCTCTTCTGCTTTTCCTATTGCACATTTCAACATTCGAAGCAAGGCGATAGAATCTAAATAGATAGCTTCTTCTACATGTACTTCTCCATTTTTCATACCAAATATCAAATACCCTTTTACTTCTTTGTTTTCATCACGATAAATTACCATCTGCTTTTGTGTCGCAACCAGTTCTTTCTGCATCATTTCATAAGAATCCAATGTTCTTTCATAAAATCCATCAAAACGAGAAGTAAATTTTTGATACACTTCCAACAGTTCTTTTAACTCTGCACTGTAAGATACATTCTGAATCGTTACTTTATTTAATTCCTCTTTTTTTATCATATATTGTTTTTGATAATAAATTGTATGAAACCCAAATGGTTCATACAAACGCGGCTGAAATGCAGGCACAAGAGTAATGAGATGTGTATGAGCTGCTTCATCTAACATTGACTCTGTCAACTTTCGCATATATCCTCTTCTTCGATAATCAGGTGATGTAGATACTCCACATAAAAAACCGCAAACAAGTTTTCTTCCATGAAAATGCAATACATGGCGATTCATCTGCAAACTGCTTACAATCTTTTGATCCTTTTCTTCAATCAGACAAACTCCTGAATCAAAAAGATGTTTAAAATAAAAATTCAAATAATTGCGATCTAATGTAGGATAGGATTGTTTCCATAATTGATAGACTTCACTTTTATCATAAACTCTTGCTTCTCTTAACATAGCCTATTCCTCATCATGAACATCACTTTCACTATATTCCACATCTATGACACTATCATCATATATTTGTCTGCTATCTTCAAAATAAGTGTCTGCATCTTTTTGTATATCTTCCATGTTTCTTTTTATCTTATGCCTGATATATAAAAGGAAAATTCCTACCACAAGCAATATGATGATTACCAGTGGCAACAAAATTGGAAGTATCGCCAAAAACAAATATATCAAACCAATACATACAAAAATATAAATTAAAGTTTCCATGGAAATCCTCGCTTTCTTTTTCTTTATTATAAAACATTTTTTTCATGATGTATATTGAAAAAGAGGGAATATGTCCCTCATAAAAATAATTCTCTTTCATCTACTCTCAATGCTTTCGCCAAGAGTTCCACTACCCGAAGCGACACATTTCTTTTTCCTAATTCCACATCGGAAATATAATGTTGCTGGAAACCGCATAAGTCTGCCAAATCTTCCTGTGTCAAATGCTGCTGCCTGCGCAGTCTTCGAACATTACGTCCAAATCGGGTTTCAATATTCTCAAATTCATATAATATTTCCTGCTTCTTTTGTTTTTCCACCATCTCCTTTTCAGAAGCAATGAGAGTCTTATCATGTTTCTCCATAAAGACTCCCTTCTGGAAAGTGTTACCTTCTTTCCAATAAGTATTTTATCATATTTTATTTATATTCCCTTTTTTTGCTTTCTTTTTTTTATTGAAATATCCAAATATGATACTTCCCCATAAAAGAAAAGCAATTCCAAAATATAGGGGGCCTTGAAAAGCAGGAGAATGGGATTCTTCCTCTGTATCCTTTGCGATAACATTTGTCGCATTATACGCCTCTTCCATTCTTTTTTCATATGTATACTGTGGATTTTTAATAATTGGATAGGCATACCCCTTTTTTAACAGTTCTTCCTGAAGCAGCATTTCATCCGCAAAAAGATAAACAGGAAGATCCTTTGTTATTTTTGAACTTGGATCAATTTCAAAAGTAACTGTATTTGCTTCTTCTAATAAAGAACAAGTCATATCCCATCCTTTATCATCCGTTATTTTCGTATTAAATAAAGAAAGATTCAATTCACTTCCTTCACTTTTCACAATGATCTGATCTTTTTGACAAGAAACCATTTCTGCTTTATAACTTTTCTCATGTAAAAAAGGAAAAAGTGCAGTTAGAACGATCATGAACAGTTTCATCTTCATCACCATTTCTATTTTGCACTTTTCTTTCTCTTTTATACATTGCGATACTGATTTGCAATTTCTTTTAATTTAGCTAAACGATGTTTCATACCAGATTTTGAGATTGTTTCATCAAACTGTTCTTCACAATACTCACAAAGTTCAAGTAAGCTTGCCTCTGGCATAGCTTTACGGGCATAAGCTGCATTCTGAAGTTTTACAGGTAAAGCATCTAAACCTTTATAATTTTCAATCCACTGAATATCTTCCAGCTGACGTTTTCCTGCTGCCATGCTTTTCATTTCATTCGCAAGTTCACAATTATCTAATCGTGTTAAAGAATTCATAAAATCTCTTTGAATACGACTATCTTCAAAGGTAAATACAGCTTCACTTGCACCTACACAACGTAAAAAATCACTGATTTTATCACTCGCTTTTAAATAAACTACATCGTTATTTCTACGTTTAATATATTTTGCAGGCAAATTAAATTTCTGCATGATCTTCTGAATAAACTTTGCCAATTCTACATTTGTTGTACTTATCTCCAAATGATAATTGCTTTTACTAGGAGAGTTTACAGAACCTCCCGCTAAAAATGCACCGGCCAAATACGCTCTTGCACAGCACTCTTTCTTTAACAGCTTCATAGATGGGTGTGTCTGCAACCCTTTATCTGTAAAGATTTCCAAATCTTTCAAAATTTCCATCGCTTTATTTTCTACACGTATTACATATACATTATTCTTTTTTAGTTTCATTTTTCGAATAACGGATAATTGTGTCACCACATCATATCGTTCCTTCAAAAGCTTATAAATTCGTTTCGCAGTTGTCGCATTTTCTGTTTTTACTGTTAGATGCAATCCACTGGAATCAAAATTCATAGTAGAGCACATCTGTAAAACCGCACTTAACTCTGCCCGCATACAACATGTATGCAATTGATTTGCGGCAATTTCTGCCTTCACATCTGTTGTAAAAGACACAATCATCATCCTATCTGTTCAATTAACTCTTTTACTATATCACGAATCTTATTTGAATCATGACGAATTAAATTATCTTCGAAAGATAATATATCTCGATATAAAATATCAAAAGTATGTTCTTTTTCTACTACTTTTATTGGCTCACTGCCCATTTTCTTATATTTCTCTAATATTTCAGAAGAGGCTTTGTTACTGTGTGTTACAACAATATCAACTGCACCTTCAAAAGAATGCTTCTGCAAAGCACGTACATGATCTTCCAATGAGAAATGATCTGTTTCTCCCGGCTGACTCATTGCATTACAAAAATAAATCTTTGGTGCCTTGTTGTTTTTTAATTCCTCCACAATACCATCTACAATTAAATTAGGAATAATACTTGTATATAAGCTTCCTATTCCATATAAAATAATATCTGCATCATGAATTGCCTGTAATGCTTCTCTTGTAGGCTCTACAGGTTTATCATAAAATACCTTTCCTATACGATTATTAAACTCTGGAATATTGCTTTCTCCTCGTACAATCGTACCATCTTCCATTATGGCATATAACGTAATGACCTGTAAAGAGCAAGGAACGATATTTCCTTTTACTTTTAAGAATTTTGAAAATGTACGAATAGCTTCCATAAAACCACCGCTTGTTTGAGTCATAGCCGTAAGAATTAAATTTCCTAGATTATGACCTCCAACATCTTCATCATCCCCTTCAAAACGAAAGTTCATCAAAGAAGTAAAGATAGTTTCCTCTTCTGCCATTGCACACATGACATTTCGTATATCCCCCATTGCTGGAATATGAAACTGACGGCGAATACGCCCTGTACTTCCTCCATCATCCGCAACTGTTACAATAGCAGTCAAATTAATATCCTCAATTTGTTTTAAACCTCTAAGCATTACAGAAAGACCGGTACCTCCACCGATAACAACAACATTTTTCATTCGTCTTATCCCACTTTCTTATCTCTATGTGATTTATAACAATGATACTGATCCTTATAATGTGCATATAACCAATTTGTTATAGACACACTTCGATGATGCCCCCCTGTACAGCCAATCCCTACCATTATATGATTTTTATTTTGATTTTTATATTGTACAAATGCAAAATCAAGTAAGGATTTTATATTTCTTATACACTCTTTGGTTTCTTCAAACCCCATAACATAATCATATACTGGAGCATCATCTCCGGTTAGACTTTTTAACTCCTTTATATAATATGGGTTTGGAAGAAATCTGACATCAAAAATAAAATCAGCATCTAGTGGAACACCATGTTTAAATCCAAAAGAAACAAATGATATAGAAAGTGCAGGCTGCTTATCCATGGATAGTTTTTCCATTAGAATGCTCTTTAATTCTCCCTGTCCAAGCTTTGTAGTATCAATATGTAAAATAGCTCTATCATTTAATTCTTCAAACATATCACGTTCATATTCAATTGCTTCCTCTAAAGTCGTTGCTTTTCCACTTTGAATCATCGGATGATGTCTTCTTGTAAATTTATAACGCAATAACAGACACTGATCTTGTGCATCTAGAAAAACAACCGTTACCTTCAAATCCAGACTTTCAAAATATTGTAAAAATTTTGGATAGTCCTGCGCTGTTGTTGCCAAAGCAAGATTTGAATAGCGCTCATCCAACTCTTTATTTTTTTTCCTAATAATTTTTCCAAGGTTCTCAATCAACTGTACTGGAAAATTATCAATACAATGATAACCCATATCTTCTAATATACCCATACAGGTTGTTTTCCCTGCACCAGACATTCCCGTAATAAGTACGATATTTTGATTTTCCATAAGTTTCACCTCGCTATAAGTTTACCACAGCCTATACATATGTACCAGTTTAACTGATATTTTAATTACTAAAATTGTTTTCTCAAAATATTGCATTTTACAACATGATATATTCCTAATCTTTTATAACAACTAACTAAGCGAAAAATTATATTTTTCATTCTGTAAGCAATGCATGATAAAAAGGTTCCATATAGAGGGATCTTGACTTTCTCTTGACGATCATAGAATTAACATTTGAGTGTAAGCACAAAATAGTGTATACAAAATAAAGCAGAAAGATTTCCAATTTTGTTTATATTTTCTTTCTGCTTTTTATTAACAATATATTTTTTCTGTTTTAGCGATTCATTCCAAAAATTTATACCCTCCTATTTCTTACATAATTCATTAATATCAAAGATTCTGACACTTTTTACACTTTATCTTTACAATAAGAAACGAGCTGCACTTTTGACTCTTTCTTCCTTTTTATCAGGAAATCGAATTCCATTTATGATGATGACGCATTAATAATTCATCAGCCTCTGTTGGTCCATCGCTATCTGCCATATAGGTAAATAATGGCAATTGTTCCTGTTTCATTCTTTCTTTTAACTGTTCTACATAACTCCAGCTGTATTCAATCTGATCCCATTTTGAAAACCATGAGGTATCCTGCTGAACAGCTGCCTGTAATAAACGCTCATATGCTTCAGGAGTATTGATTCGATTAAAATCAGAACAGCTTTGACAGAAGTCCATACTTGTTGTGACAATTTCATCGCTATCTCCCGGTTTCTTTATATTAAACTGAAAATACACTCCTTCTGTCGGCTGTATACGAATTAACAAAACATTCGCATCTACATCTGGATTTGTTCTTTTAAATGTAATCACAATTTCCATCTCTCTGCGATTTAATTTCTTTCCTGTACGAATATAGAATGGAACATCTTTCCAGCGTTCATTGTCCACAAACAATCGCAATGCCGCATATGTTTCTGTCATAGAATCATCTTTTACTTGATTTTCTTTTTGATAATGAAAATATTGTCCCAAAACAACACTGTCATGAATATCAAGCTTTTCTACAGAGCGCAATGCATGCAATACATCTAATTGTTTCTGATGCATATCTTCTCCAAAAAAAGTTGCAGGCTGCTCCATAGCGACAAGGGATAAAATCTGAAATAAATGATTCTGAACCATATCCTTCAAAGCTCCGCTTTGATCGTAATATCCTCCACGATTCTCTACTCCAACAGTTTCTAATGCACTAATCTGTACATGCTCTATGTACTTAGCATTCCATACATCTTGAAAAATAGGATTCATAAAACGAATGGCCTGCATATTGCGAACCATTTCTTTTCCAAGATAATGGTCAATATGAAAAATATGATTTTTTGTAAAGAAAGCTTCTAAGTCCTTATTCAATGCCTTAGCAGAAGCCAGGTCCTCACCAAACGGTTTTTCAATAATTACTTTCCCAAGACAAGCGTTCTCTACTTTTTCCAAACCTTTCGCAATAACTGCAAAAAATCGAGGGGCAACCGCAAAATAGAAGATATGATTTTTTAAATGATGTGCTTTATAGAAAGCATCCAGCATTTCATAATTATTTAAATCCGTAAAATCCATCTGTACATAATGAATGCGTTTTGAAAAACGTTCGTATTCATCTATCCGATAAGGAAGCCGAGCAAATTTTTTCACCCAATCTTTCACTTCTTCACAATAACTATCATGGTCATATGCTCGACGGCCAATGATAACAATTGAAAAATCATCAGCCAATTTTTTTTGTGCCTGCAGATTATAAAAAGCAGGCAGCAATTTACGGAATGTCAAATCACCTGTTCCACCAAAAATAGTAAATGTTAAATTTTCCATACTATTTCCCCCATTCGTGATGAAAACTTCCGTCCTTATCAATACGTTCAAATGTATGAGCACCAAAATAATCTCGCTGTGCCTGAATCAGATTAGCTCCGACATGATTTTTTGTAAATAAATCTAAATAGCTGATTGCATTGGCCATAGCAGGAACAGGAATTCCACTTAACATCGCCTGTGCCGCAATCTGTCGTAATGCGTTTTCATAAGAAATGACACGTTTTTCAAATACTTCATCAAGCAATAAATGAGATAAATTCTTTTCATGTTCATATGCCCTTGTAATATCATTTAAAAATTTTGCCTGAATGATACAGCCTGCGCGGAAAATAGATGCAATCTTGCCAAGGGGAAGATTCCAGTCATATGCTGTACTTGCTTGTTTTAAAAGATCAAACCCTTGTGCATAAGCAATAATTTTTGCAGCATATAGACTTTTACGTACATCTTCAATTAATGTTTCATGATTAGGGATTTTTGCAATCTTTATTCTAGGATAATGTTCTTCTGCTGTTTTTCTTGTTTCTTTATTTGACATCAAGCGCGCATTTCCGGCAGCAGCAATCATAGAAACATCAATTCCCTGTTTCAAGGCCTCCATATTCGTCCATCGTCCAGTGCCTTTTTGCTGAGCGCTATCTTTAATCATATCGACTAAACTTTGCGTGCTCATATCATCCATTTCCTGAAATATTTCTGAGGTAATACGAATTAAGAAACTGCTTAGTTCACCTTTCTGATATTCTTCGAAAATTTTTCCTATTTCCTGATTATTAAATTTCCCAATATGTTTTAAAACAAGATAAGCCTCTGCAATCAGCTGCATATCCGCATATTCAATTCCGTTATGCACCATCTTTACATAGTGACCAGCTCCATTTTCACCAATATACGTACAACATGGAGTGCCATCTTCACTCTTAGCCGCAATATTTTCTAAAATGGATCGAATTTCTTCATATGCTTCACAATCCCCGCCTGGCATAATGCTTGGTCCTTTTCGAGCGCCTTCTTCACCACCTGAAATACCAATTCCAAAATAATGCAACCCCTGTCTTTTCACATATGCCTCTCTACGTATGGTATCTTCAAAGAATGAATTACCGCCATCCATAATAATATCGCCATTTTCAAGCAACGGAAGCAGTTGTTCAATCACAGCATCTACTGCTTTTCCTGCCTTTACCATCAGCATTACTTTACGAGGTTTTTCCAAAGATTTTACAAACTCTTCCAATGTCTCATAAGGGATAAAGTTTTCATGGGGATTTTTTTCCACCATTTGTTTTGTGACTTCATAACTGCGATTATATCCTGCTACTTTATATCCATGATCTGCCATATTCAAAGCTAAACTTCTTCCCATGACAGCCAATCCTATAATACCTATCTGATTCATATACATCCTCCTCTCTTTTATTCATAGCACACAATACTTACACCTTGTGCTATGGCATCAACTGTATCTTTTTCTTCCAATAAACCATTTTCATCAATCGCAAACGCAACTAAATTATCACTATTTCGATTTGCGACAAACAAGTAACGATCATCAAGGGAAAGATTGATATCGCGAGGATGATCGCCTCCACTTGAAATCACCTGTAAAATCGCAAAACTTTGTGTATCTACAACATAGACACGATTTACTTCACGAACGGATATATACAATCGTTTTTCATTTTGACTCAAACGAATTGCAGCTCCTCCGCCTTTTTCATTCTCTTTCAGCAATGAGATTTTCTTTAAAATCGTATTAGTCTCTAAATCAATAGCAAACACTTCACAGCTATCTTCACTAACCATATATAATATATGATCATCATGACTTGCAACACCATGGCGAATCCCTGTATGTTTTGGAAATGAAAGAACTCTTTTAAATTCCAGAGTATCACGATCATACACATATACATGGTCTAATAAACGACATGGCACATATACATGCGACTTCGTTAAAATTGCCTGATGTGCTCCCGAATGTTCTTGAATCTCAACTTTTTTATCTTCCACTAACTGATGATTTTCAAAACAATAGCGAATCAGTGTTCCTTCATGATAATTAACTGTATATATATAAGTTTTATCTTGTCCAACATAACATGCCGTACAGCTTTCTTTTCCGGCTTTATATGTTTGTCCATCTTTCAAAACACATATACCTGCAGCTTCTTCCTGTATTGGAAATACAAAACGATTATAATCATATGATAAATATTTTGCATCTCTTGTTTCAAAGTATACACTTGTTTCTATAAATTTATCTTTTTCAGTATCAAATACAAAAGAGTAAACTCCTTTGCTTGGTGCATAAGTTCCTACCCAACCTTTTATTGTTTTCATAACAAGCCTCCATTCATATCATTACTGCTTATAATCATCATACAAGAGTGTCATTTTAAAAGCAATTTGCATGCTCAACCGAAATATCTTGGGATACTTCCCTGATTTCTCTTATGATGTATTATAGCTAACACAATATATAGACATGAAACTAAAGTTATAGATATATCTTTTAACAATAAAGATGGAGTATTTTATTGTCACATTTGTGCTATCATTCCTTCAAGCAACAAAATACTTGCATAAAAAATGACGCTCTCTATCATTATTTACTTGTATGAAATATTATATCCACAATTTTTGATTAACATTTTGAGAATTGTAAAACATGATAAAATTAGCACTTTAGTGCAATTTTATTGCATACCTGCTGCATTGCCATTGCTACTCACAAAACTTATATCCGCTTATTCTGCATTATTATTAGATTATGATACAGCTTCAACCTGAGCAATTAATTGTTCCTTATCAGTTCACAAAATCAAACCAATGGAAGATTATCATTTTCATCGTTTATTTCTGCTGCATAATAATTCAAATACATATTAAGTTGTCCAACTGCTTTTGGCATCAATTTAATCGTCTTTAATTCAAGCAATACACATGATCTTTATCGGCTTGTTTTCTGGAATTTACAAGAATGAGATGGAAATTAGATTAAACATATTTAATATTTTGTAAACAAGTGTATATATTTTACATATACTATAATTATCATAATATATACTTAAATCTTTTGACATATGCGTGCATAATTGTATGTTGAAGGTAGAAATACCGCAAACAGTACGGCTCCTACCGCCATAAGTGTAGGGCGTTAAAGTGTGGAGGGATGCATAATCCTTCCTTTTAATTTTTTATAAAACACTTAGCATTATTCTTCATCAGAAGAAAACCAAAGAAATTAAATTTGGTTACTGTAATTATGATTTGTTAGAAGATAAAATGAAGGAATGGGAAACTCAAAACCATTGATGATATCTGAGTCTTTTTCGCATATTTGAGAATATGGGGTTAGAATATTGTATCTTACGTTTCGCATATTTATCGCTTACCGTTTTTAATTGATAAATATACAAAAAAAACTCAAATCGAGTCTTAGCCGATAAATAAAGGCTTTTGATGATTGATTTGAGTTTCTTTGAATTGTTTTGAATATTCCCAAAAATCAACGTTTTGAGAACTCCGAAGCCTTATAAAACAAGGGTTTTAAAAGCGTTTTTGTTGCATACGTATTGCATTGTCAAAGCATCTTATAACAACATATCACTATTCTTTAATAGCAATAGCTTCTTAGGAGTTTTAAAAGATTTCAACTCTATTTAACAAGAAATCAATTAAACTGCAATGATAAATCCCGTGATTGTCATAATAATTATGAGATATATCATTCCTAATGATAATCTTTTTAAAGAAGTCATTCGTTAGTTTCAAAGAATTCAATTCAGAATTTATTTTTTCTTCTTCATCCATTCTTAATGCTGATTGAATATATATTCTTTTATCACCATCATTGACCACAAAGTCTACTTCTTTTACAGCTGTAGTTCTATTTGTACGATCATATACGACTCCTACATCAACTGAGTAACCTCTTCTTATCAACTCAAGATATATGATATTTTCCATTAAATGACCAGGATCAAATTGTCTAAAATTTAGTCTAGCATTTCTAAGTCCAACATCTGTAAAATAATATTTATTCGGGTATTTAAAATATGATTTCCCTTTTATATCATATCTTTTTGCTATCAAGATTAAAAAAGCATTAACAGAATGATTAATATAATGACTAACAAGAATATTGTCTATTTTCTCTTTCTTCTCATTAGAAATGGCATTTGCGACTTTTGTAGGATTTGTTAAAGATGAGATTTGTGAAGATAAGTAGTCAAGAATTTCTTCTAATATATCTTCCCTTTCTATACGATTCCTTTCCTTAATATCTTTAATATAGACTTCCTCATAAAGTGATAACAAATATTTTTTCTTAGCATTATCATCTTTTAATTGTGTTAACCTTGGCATTCCTCCATAGAGCATATATTCTTCTAAGCATTTTCTTTCATCTCCACCCTTATATGAATAATACTCTTCAAAAGATAGAGGATAAACATGAATTTGAGTTGATCTTCCTCTAAATTCAGTTAAGATATCACTTGCCAACATTTTAGAATTTGAACCTGTAACATATACATCTATATTCTTATATGATTTTAATTCATTTAGCATGTCATAAACAGTTACTTCAATATTGCCATTTTCTTTGTCAATAGTTTTTATGCTCATCTGAATTTCATCAATAAACACATAATACTTACTGTCATCATCTTTTATAACCGATTCAACATAATCACATAAAAGAATAGGATTACGATATTTATAGTATTTTCTTTGATCCAGTGAAATAGCAATAATATTTTTATCTGATACTCCTGTTGATATAAGATAATCTCTAAATAATTCAAATAAAAGAACTGATTTCCCACATCTTCTAAGACCAGTGATTACTTTTACTTGTCCGTCCCACATACTAGATTTAATTTCTTCTAAATAAAAATCTCGATTAATCATATTATACCTCCATCTATAAGTGAAAATGTTTGTACTTATAGATATAATAAGCCTTTTACCTTATAAAATCAATTATTATCTATGAGTATAAACGACTGTGTTTTAACTTATAGATATATTATATACAGCTTTAAAAAAATATTCATAAATGATTTATATTTTAATTTTTATATAGACAGAATAAAAGACTTATCAATAAAAAAAGATCCAAGATAATCCTGAATCTTTCTTCATATTTGTTTTGATTAACGTTTAGAGAACTCCGACATATGATAAAATCAACTTTTTTTAGCTGTTTTGTTGCATACGTGTTGTATTGACTTAACTACTCACAAAGACTCACACCCATTTATTCTGTATCATCATTAGATGATAATACAGCTTCAACCTGAGCAATCAATTGTTCCTTGTCAGGCATATATGTGACATATTTTGATGCAAAAATATTATTACTCAGACCTCCTAATGCATACTGCATATCAACATTCCCCTTATCAGTACATAAAATCAAACCAATCGGTGGATTATCATCTTAACGCTAATTCAAGAACCCTCTTTTTGTTAGCCTCGCCATTTGATAACAACAATCTTTCAAATAATGAAGTGCTTATTTGTCTTTTTAACTCCCTTACTGACCAATTTGCATTAATCGCTTCCTTTTCATAGAAACTACGTTTATCATCATCTGATATATACAGTAATTCACAGTAATGTGACCAGCTTAATTTGCTAGACAGTGTCTGGCAATTTGGATATTTCAAATAAAGTAATCTCATATTTTGAAGGTTTGCTCGAGAAAATCCTTTCCCAAATTTATTTGTAAGAGTCTTCGATAGTGTAAGTAATTGCTTTTTCCCATATTCGCCACGCTCGGATTTTAACTCATCCTCAACTATGATACGTCCTATATTCCAATATGCATTAATTAACTCATTATTAACATTTTTAATAACATTATTTCTAGCATTTACGATAATATAAGTGATTTCATTTACTAACGATTCATTATCTAGAAAATTATTTTCCAAAATCAAATACTCCTTTCAATATTAATTATTCTTATTATACCCCTATTTTAAAAAGAAAAAAAGAAGCATCTAAACTTCTTACAAAGTCTAAATACTTCTCTAATCTTCTCACAACAATTATTACTAACGTTTTGAGAACTGTGGAGCACGACGAGCTGCTTTAAGACCGTATTTTTTACGTTCTTTAGCACGTGGATCACGAGTAACGAATCCAGCTGCTTTTAATGCAGGACGATAATCAGCACTTGCTTCCATCAAAGCACGTGTAATACCGTGACGCATAGCACCAGCCTGACCAGTGTATCCTCCACCTTTAACATTGATTTTGATATCAAATTGTTCTAAAGTTTCAGTTAATTCAAGTGGTGAACGAACAACCATACGCAAAGTTTCTAGTGGCAAGTATTCTTCTAATGTTTTACCATTAACAACAATATTACCTTTACCCGGAGTCATGAAGACACGAGCAACAGAAGTTTTACGGCGTCCTGTACCATTGTAAGTTACTGAATTTTTCTTAGCTGCCATTTCTTATTCCTCCTTACCCTTTGATTTTCAGCTCAACTGGTTTCTGAGCTGCATGTGGATGTTCACTACCTGTGTAAACAAACAAGTGTCTACGCATTCTGTCTCCAAGTTTTGTGTGAGGCAACATACCATAAATTGATCTTTCAACCCATTCAACAGTATAGTTTTCTTTCATAACACGTGCAGTACGTGTACGAAGTCCTCCAGCATAACCAGAGTGGTTGTAGTATTTCTTAGTTTCTAATTTGTTTCCTGTCATAACGATTTGGTCAGCGTTGATTACGATAACGAAATCTCCACAGTCAACGTTTGGTGTGTAAGTAGGTTTGTGTTTTCCTCTTAACACTGATGCTACTTCAGTAGATAAACGACCTAAAGTCATTCCTGCTCCATCTACTACGTACCAAGTACGTTCTACTTCAGCAGGTTTTGTAAAAGTTGTTTGGCGCATATTTTTTACTTCCTTTCCTATGTAGTTTCCGGGGCTACAAAGGCATAAGTGCCTATTTAATAGTTTATATTCAAAATGTTTTAAAGTCAACAGAATTTTATCAAAAATTTTTAAACTTTTTTTATCGCATCTTGTAAAATCTTCTTCTATGAAATACGTTTCCTATCTCTTTGTTAAAATTGATGAAACTTAATCGTATCTATAATATTAATACCTAGCCCTTCCAAAAAAGAAATCGCTTCATCTCGATACTTATTGTTTTCCATTGCTTTGGGTTCATGAGCGTCAACACCTATAATAGTCTTATTCCCTACTTCTGCAGCTATTTTCCAAAATTCAGGATGAGGATACTGTGTAGTATTCATAATGTCATTATATGCTGCACCTGCTAAATTATATTCTAAGGGAATATCCATATCTTTTGCAGCCTGGCATAAACGATAGCTCTGCTGTTTTGAAAATTCATCAAATTTTCTTCGTCCTCGCATAAATAAATCTGGATGACATAAATAGGAATACAATCCTGTTTTCATCCCTTCAATTGCTTCATCAACATATTTTTCAAGCATATCGTCTTTCTCACAAGCTGTACCAAAATACACTCTATCCTCATCTGTTTTATAATAATGATTGCCAAAGATGATGTAATCCAAATGATATTCTTTTAACAATTCTTTTAGCCAAGGCATATACTTAGGAAAATATTCACATTCTAAACCTATTTTAATAGAAATCTGATTTTTATATTTTTCTTTTAAAGCAGAAACGCTTCTATAATAGTCGTGAAACTGACTATCCTTCATACGCATATGTGCAACAAAATTGCTATCATATTTCCAGGGGGAATGATCAGAAAATCCGATTTCTTCATAACCATTTTTAATTGCACTTAAGACATACTCTTCATCAGTTCCAGAAGCATGCATACATCGATAAGTATGCATATGATAATTTGTTTTTCTCATATAATAAACACTTCCTCATTTTACTAGCTTACTATACCACAAATCAAAAAAACATATAATAGCTAGTGCTTTATTTTTTTAATTAAACACTCCACCAATTAAAAGAGAATCCATTTAACCTTACTAAATGTAAAAAAAGATTCCATGTGGAATCTTTCTAGTTTATCATGGTGGACCGTAGCGGGATCGAACCGCTGACCCCCTGCGTGCAAGGCAGGTGCTCTCCCAGCTGAGCTAACAGCCCATATGTATATTAAATTCGATGGTGGGCCTGAATGGACTTGAACCAACGACCTCACCCTTATCAGGGGTGCGCTCTAACCACCTGAGCTACAGGCCCGTCTTCCATCGAATGCCTTAATATAATACCATCCTCCTATCCCTATGTCAACAACTTTTTTATAATTTTTTTCAATCCTTAATTTTACCTCTTTTTAGTAAAAAACAATTCTCAAAAAAAAGAGCTTATAACTAGCTCTTAATTGTTCATAAATTCTTTTATTTGCGGAAGTCTGTTTTTTGTATCCTCATATCCCAAATCAAACCACTTCTGCAACAAATCTTTATCATGTGTATACCGTGTTACACCATAATCTGCACTTGGTCTTAACACAAGTGCTTTTCCTTTGTTTTCCAAATCTTTCACAATTCCCCATTGTTTATTATAATTCTCATGACGGATTCGTAAAAACTCTTTTACTTTTTTATTTCCAGGATAGAATAAAGAAGCTAACATCAACTGCCATTTAGGTGCAGGCTTTCTAATATAATTTTCTTCTTTTGTAGAAATAAAAACATGTTTTTCCATCCCATTTCGAATACTTTGTTCAATTGGAATCATATCAACAAGACCTGCATCCATACATTTATGTCCTTTAAAATAAACAGGTCTAGTTAACAAAAACAAAGAGCAGGATGCTTTCATAAGATTTTGTTCTTCCAGATCAAAATCTTCTTTTGGATAATATTCCACCTGATCATTATCCATATTATAAACACCAATATCCAGTTTTGTTGGATTTTTCATAAACGTCTTATAATCCAGTGGTTCATGTTTTTCAATAAATTTACAAACATAATCAATCCCAAAGACTCCTTTTTCATGAAGTAAGGGAGAAAGTCCTATTGCTTTTGGATCACTAGCTGCCTCAACACCACTAAAGCGAAGTCGTTCTCTTTGTTTTGCGACAAATGGCAACAAAACTTCTGCTCCTGCACTAATTCCAACAGTATATGGAAAATTAATATCATTATCTAGAAAGCACTGTAAAACACCGCAGGTATATGCTGCTTTTGTTCCTCCGCCTTCACAAATCAATCCAATTTTTTTACTCATAACTATCACACCTCAACGATAAAATTATAATTATTTTTTTAATATTGTAAAGTTTTCTTTTTTCATAACGAAATTGGTCAAATATGTATCATTACGTAACACTTCCTGTTTTTTAATGATCTTGTAACCTCTTTTTTCAAAAAAACGACAAGCTGTTATGGAGGAATGCGTTTCAAAACCAAGCGCCTTGCTTTGTTTTTCCAAAGCATCGCACAATGCACTTGCAATTCCTTTTCTTTGATGATCCTTATGCACATACAAATGATCTAAATATCCAGTTTTATCCATATCCGCAAACCCAACAATCTGATGATTGATACAGGCTACCAGCGTTTCATGGCATAACAAACTAGTTTTAAACTTTTCCACATTCATGCCTTCCACCCACGCTGCAAGCTGTTTGCTGTCATAATCTTTTTTGTTAACAGTATAAATCGTATCTTTAAACAGTTGTAGTATGATTTTTAAGTCAGCTTCAACATATGGCCTTATTTCCAAATCTATTTTCTTTTTCATCTGCAATTTCTCTCTTTTACATCATAGGAGAAAATAAATTTAAAATAGAGCGCAAGATACGAACTGGAAGTTTTACCTTTAAACAATCTTCTAAAGTAATCTGCTGTGATTTTTCCAAAGTTTCCAAATAGTCTTTCTTAACATCCATAACAACTTTGCTTTTATAAAACCATACACCACATTCATAATGAAGATAGTAAGATCGATAATCCATATTTACCGTTCCAACAACTGCCATCTTATCATCTACTACAAACGTTTTTCCATGTACAAAACCTGGTGTATATTCATAAATTTTAACACCAGCTTCAATTAATGAACGATAATTAGAACGTGTTACCATAAATACATACCATTTATCAGGAATATGAGGAACTAAGATACGTACATCAATTCCATTTTTCGCAGCTAATATCAATGCTGTTTTCATTTCATTATCAATAACTAAATAAGGCGTTGTCGCATACACATAAGAATTCGCACCATTAATCATATTGATATGTGTGTATTCCCCTATGTTTTCAGAATCCGTAGGACTGTCACTATAAGGCTGTACAAAACCATCGTTTTTAAAATTCATATTTTCTGCTTTATATTGGAAAAAGTCATCTTTTACATCTTCATCGTAATTCCAAAACTGTAAAAACATCATCGTAAGATTCCATACAGCTTCCCCTTTCAACATGACGCCGCAATCTTTCCAATGTCCAAAACGTTCTTTTTTATTTATATATTCATCCGCAAGGTTAATTCCACCTGTCATTCCAACTTTTCCATCAATAATAAGTATTTTACGATGATCGCGGTTGTTCATCTGAATAGCCAGTCTTGGACGAATCGGATTAAACACCTTTGTCTTAATACCTAATTTACATAAAACCTGTGCATAATCAGGCTGAAGCGTTGTAATACATCCAAAATCATCATACAGCACACGAACTTCTACGCCTTCTTTCACTTTTTGAATCAAAATATCCAAAATCGTATCCCACATAATACCTGGGGCAATAATGAAATATTCTAAAAATATAAATTTTTCCGCTTTTTTCAATTTTTCTACAATTGCCTTAAACTTTTCTTCTCCAATTGGAAAGAATGTTGTTTCTGTTTGTTTATAAATTGGAAAACGTGCATTTTTCCACAAATAATTTGCCTGTTTAAATGCATTTGAATCTTCTTCCTGCAATTCTTCCATAATTTCTGCATTCTGCCAAAAAATTCCCGGATATTTTTTTGCCGCTTCATTGTCACGAACACGAAGTTCCTTAGGTACTTTCTGACCGCCAAACAACAAATAAATCAAACCGCCAAAAACAGGGAGCCCCATGATCAACATGACCCATGTCATCTTATATGTCGGATTATCATCTTTATTTACTATATAAATACTAATGATAAAGCTAAGGGCAATCAAAAAGAAATAAATTGCCACGAAGTATTCGCTTAATTTAAAGACAATACCAAAAAACACTGCCAGCTGAATAAGGATCAATACCCCAACAATAAAGATTTTATTATGTAACAAAGATAAAATTTTACGAAGCATAAAAAAGCCTCCTTCCAATTAAGAAAGTTTACAAAGATAATTATAAAGCATTTCCACTACATCATCCGCCATACTTTCTTCTATATGTTTATCTTTTGAAGTACATGTTGTTGTTAAACATAACTCATTATCTTTATCCAAATCCCCTCTTGCGATAACAACAGCATGAGAAAATACTCCCATCGCATTTTGCATACGCATTGTTTCTGATAACTTAACCAAATCGATGTTCTCTTTTTGTTTTAATTTTACAGCCATTTTTCGCATATTCGGATTATATCCAATCTGAATAACAGATCCTTCACCAATACAATCAATACAGATAAAATCTGGATTTTTGTTTTCTTGTATAAATTTGTCAACTGCAAGCTGTGCTCCATAATACCTTGTTTTATTTTTATCCGTAAACAAGAATCCAACCTTTCTTTTTTCATCTTTTCCTAGTTTCTGTGCCAGTTCTATCGCTGTTGCCACAGACAAAGAATATCGATTGTAATTGTTGCGATTCGCAATTCCAATTGTCATAAGATACAAAAGGAAAAAGATTAGAAAATATATAAACAAAGAAATCCCAAAAGCCAATTGTGGTGATGTAACAAAATGATCCGCAATCCACAGCATCACAAAAACCATCAAATATAATAAAATAACTGGTGCAAACATAGGAAGCACACTTTTATTTGCAGATTTATTCCCATTTAAAGGATAGTAAGAAACTCTTCTCCAAAAACAGTGCTGAGGTGTATCAAAGGGTATAACGATGACTGTTTTCATCGTTTTTATATTTCCAAACAAATAATTTTCTGCTTTTGAAAATACTTTTCTTCCACTTATCATTGTACCTTCATAACCTGCATCTTTCATATCCTCAAACAACACCAAAGAAGCTTTTCTTTTTTGTCGTCTTGAAAAACGTACGCCATATTCTTTTGTATATTTATCTATTATTTTTTTATTCATCCTGCACACTCCTAAACCAATACTGTAATTATAACGTAAACCTACTTTTTTTAATACCCTTTCTTTTGGAATCACTATAGAAAGCATAGATAGTTGATAAAATATATCAAAAATATTCCCACGCATAAAACCATTACAAACAGAAGATATATTATTTTTCGCATATATTTACCCCCTGTTTTAGAATATTCTTCTTATTTAAAAAGGTATAGACACTATTTAGAAATACAGCATTTCTTTTATTTTATTTAATTTTATTATCAATTTCATTTATTATAAGCTACTAAACATCACTTATCTAGTATAATTTTATCCCAGGAGGTAGGAAATCATGAAGAAAAAAGACGCTTTTTTAATTCAATGTGGGGAAGTAATTAAAGAAGCTATTTCTTTCCATGATACAACACAGAAAGAAATAGCAGAAAAAATGCATATGTCTCCTCAATCTTTGAACAGTTACTTAAACGGAAGAACAACTTGGAGAATTGATGATTTTTGTAGAATCGCAAGACTTTTAAACCTTGATCCTAACCATATATTAGGATTTCATACAGATAGAGAAGTGCGAAGTGAATTACAAAAGTTTTTTCACTCCATGTCAAAAGAACAAAAGCAGAAAATTATACAATTAATTTCTTATTTTATTATGCAATGTTAAAAAAACTGAGTAGTTTTTCAATCAACACTCAGTTTTTTACTCTTTAACACACATAAACATTGTTTTGGAAAAACAATCTGTTTCTGCTTTGTAATACATTCTTCTTTACATAGCAGCCATTTTGCACAAGTGCCCTTGTTTCTTACAAAACTATAAGTTCCATTTAAATTCGAAATTGTTTTTACAACCTCAATCTCATAACTGTTTTCAGATTGTTTTTGTGAGCATATATCTTCTGCACGTATCGCAGCATGTGTATATGAAGTATTTAAAGCTATATCACTTTTTAATACCATGTCCCAGTCCTTCGCATAAAAAGTATACGAATCAAGTATTTCAATCTCAGATATGTTTTCATATCCTGCCTGGATAGCTCCATAAACGGTTTCAGGGTGATGAAATATTTTTTCCTTGTTTCCTTTTTCCACAATCCTTCCATGATTCAACAAAGCAATTTGATCAGCTAAAGAATACACTTCTTCATTATCATGTGACACATAAATAACACACCCAGAAAAGGTTTCTAAAAGATGCTGCAATTCATAACTTAATTTCTTTTTTATATACTTGTCCATAGCAGAAAACGGTTCATCTAGTAATAAAATTTGTGGATTGGAGGCCATGGTTCTTGCAAAAGCACAGCGCTGTGCCTGTCCACCCGATAAATGCGACGGGTATACATCTGCCAGTTCCATTAAATCATAGGTTTTCATGATCTGTTCTGTTTTCTGTTTACGTATTGTTTTATCTTGAACTGCACATGCGATATTTTCCTTCACTGTCATATTCGGAAATAAAGCATAGTTTTGAAACATAAAGCCACAGTGTCTTTTTTGAATAGGAACATTGATATGATTTTTAGAATCAAACACAACAACATCATTGATAGCAATATAACCTTCATCCGGTGTTTCTATTCCCGCAATACATTTTAATGTCATACTTTTTCCACATCCACTAGGACCTAACAGTGCAAACACGCCATCTTCACAATCTAAATCTACCTGCAGTAAAAAAGAGCGAAGCTGTTTTTTGATATGTATCGATAGTTTCATTTTTCTACCTTCTTCCATTTATAAGAAGTAACATACTGCATAACAAGGATGCAGGCAGTAGAGAACAACAAAATACACGCTACCCAGATATAGGCAGTTTGAAAATCACCCGATTGCATCGCAGAATAAATTGCCATCGATATAGTTTGTGTTTTTCCTGGAATATTCCCTGCCACCATAATCGTTGCGCCAAATTCACCAAAGGCTCTGGTAAACGCAAGAAGGATTCCAGAAACAATCCCTGGTATACAATTTGGTATAACAATTTTCCAAAAGATCGTTATTTCTTTCATTCCTAATGTTCTTGCCACAAGGCATAAATTTTCATCCATTTGTTCCATCGCACTTTGTACACTACGATACATCAATGGAAATGCAACTATGAAAGAAGCAAAGACGCCTCCCCACCAGCTAAATATGATTTGTATTCCCACACTGTCTAAAAACTGTCCAAAAGGATATTGTTTACTGAAAAACAGCAGCAAGAAGAATCCAATCACTGTAGGAGGCAATACCATCGGCAGCAAAAAGATAATATCCATGATCTTTCTTGTTTTTTTCCAGTGCAAAGACTTATACGCAAGAAATAAACCACTAATAAACACAAGCAGTGTTGCCAATAAAGCAATTTTTAAAGAAATGAAAAATGGTGAATGAAACATATTATTCTACCTGAAATCCATTATCTTTAAACACGTTTTTAGCATCATCACTTTGCAGATATTCCATAAATTCTTTTGCGGCTTCTTTATGCTTGCTGTCTTTGATAATTGCTATAGGATAGCGAATTTCTTTATGTGAGTCGTTTGGAAAGCTATCAACAACACGTACTAAATCACTGCTTTTCGCATCACTTCCATAAACGATTCCACAATCCGCCTGTGATGTTTCAACCCAGTTTAAAACCGCTCGAACATCTGAACCATATACAATTTTGTCTTTCAATGTATCAAACATACGCAAAGAATCCAGCGCTTCTTTTGCATATTGTCCAGCAGGCACACTGGCAAACTCACCCACAGCAATCGCTTTTACACTGTCTTTTTCTAGATCATCAATACTCTTGATCGCTGTATTATTTTTTCCAGCAATCAAAACCAAATCATTTTTCAGTAATACGCCTCTTGTATCCGCATCAATTTTGCCTTTTTCCTCTAAAGTATCCATCTGTTTATCTGCTGCAGATATAAAAATATCAGCTGGTGCTCCCTGTTCTATCTGGTTTTGCAGTGTTCCACTTGCCCCATAAGAATAATTGATTACTATATTTTCATTTGGATACATCGTTTTAATTTCTTCCAAAGCATCCTTCATACTGGCAGCTGCCAACACAGTAATTTCTTCTTTTTCTTTTCCTGTATTGGAACAAGCGCATAACATAAGAGCTAACATTCCCGCAAATAACAATCTACTCATTCTTTTTTTTCTCATTTTCTTGCACAATTCCTTTCTATATTCATCATGATTCCTAAAGCATGTGGAAGTTCTTCAATGATTGCCTCCATACATTCTTTAACTGCCTTGGGACTTCCTGGAAGATTAATGATCAACGTTTGTTTTCTTGTAGCTGCAACCGCTCTTGAAAACATGGCACGTTTTGTAAATTGCATAGAATAGGCACGCATTGCTTCCGCAATTCCTGGTACCATACGCTGTGCAATTGCCACAGTAGCTTCCGGCATACAATCTCTTTGTGATAAACCTGTCCCTCCACTTGTTAGTAAAAGCTGTGGTTTTATGTTATCACAAATATCTTTCATTGCTTCTTCCAATTGCTGCTGCTCATCTGGCAATATTCTACAGTCAACCACTTTATAGCCTTGCTCTTTCAACAATTCCTTTAAATAAGGCGTACAGAGATCTTCTCGTGTTCCTGCATATCCTTGATCACTAGCAATCAGTATCGCTGCCTGATACATAAAACTCATCTCCTATCTGAATATCTCCACCTTGTAAAACTTTCGCAAATACCCCTTGTTTTGGCATGATGCATTCACCCATACGCTTATAAATTTCACAATGAGTATGACATTCTTTTCCAATCTGTGTAAGTTCTAAGATTACATCCTTGCATTTCATGATTGTACCAACAGGTAGATTTACAAAATCAATACCGTCCACAATAATATTTTCTCCAAAAGCACCTGCTTCTACATTGGCACCTTTTTCATTAAAGGCACGAATACGCTCATACGACAACAAACTTACCTGTCGATGCCAATTACCTGCGTGTGCATCATGTTCAATCCCATAATCCTTTATTAAATGTATTTTCCCTACATTTTGTTTTACTGTCCCTCTTTTGGGACTTATACATACCGCAACAACTTTCCCCATCTTAACCTCCTATTTTTGACATTGGTTTTGTTTCCTTATCCTTATGATCTTCGGATAAAAACGCATGAGATTTTGGTTTATGATAAACCATATTTGCAATACGATGTCTTACTTCTTCCACATCATGTTTTTTTAGTGGCTCTTTTAGATCACATCCATAAGAATATTGTAAACATGGTTTTAAAAAACCATCGGCAGTCAATCGCAAACGGGAACAGTTTGCACAAAATTCATGTGACAAAGCACTAATAAAACCAATATATCCTTGAAATCCTTCTAATGCATAATAACTGCATGGTCCATTTCCTAATGATTTATGAACTTCCTTCAATTCTCCATATGCATCTTTGATCCACGAACGAACAACTTCCTCTTCCAATCGTTTTTGCTGTTTTCCCATACCAATCGGCATCAATTCAATAAAACGAACGTGCAATGGATACTCTTTTGCCAGATTTACAAGTTCTATAATTTCTTTTCTTGTTCGCTCTTTTACCGCAACAACATTAATTTTTATATGCATGCCTAAAGATAAGGCATGTAAAATACCTTTCCACACCTTGCTTACTCCATATTGTCCAGTAATACGATGATAAATTTCTTCATCCAAGGTATCTAAACTTACATTGATATGACGAATCCCTGCCGCATATAAATCTTCTACCTGTGCATCTAATAAAATTCCATTGGTTGTAAGTGTTACTTCCTCAATACCTTTTACCTTCAACAAATTCTTAACAAGCACAGACACATTTTTTCTTACCAGAGGCTCTCCGCCTGTTAATTTAATTTTACGTATGCCACTTTGCGCAAAAATTTCTACAAGCTCTATAATTTCATCATAAGTTAAAACATCTTCTTTTTCTTCAGAAATTTCTTTTGGCATACAGTATGTACAAGCAAGATTGCATCTTTGTGTAATCGAAATACGAAGATAATCAATATTTCTTCCAAACGTATCTTTCATACATTTACTCATAAGAAAAATCTCCGCTTTTTCCACCACTTTTTTCTACTAAATGGACATGTTCAATATGCATATGTTTATCAATGGCTTTACACATATCATAAATAGTTAATAAAGCAGTGGTTACGGCTGTTAAGGCTTCCATCTCCACACCGGTTTTCCCATCTGTTTTTACCGTAGATACTGCTTCTATACACCCTTTATCTTCATGGATATGAAATTGTACCTGACACTTTCCAAGCATTAAAGGATGGCACAAGGGAATTAAATCACTTGTTTTCTTGGCGCCCATAATTCCTGCAATCTGTGCAACACCCAAGACATCTCCTTTTTTTACTTTTTTCTTCAACAAAGCCTGCATGATATCTTCACTGACATAAATTTCACCTTTTGCCACTGCTGTTCTAGAAGTAATTTTCTTTTCACTTACATCGACCATAACAGCATTTCCATGTTCATCAAAATGTGTTAATTCCATATTCTCACTCATTTCTATAAAATCTCTTTCCCAAAACTGCAGTTTGGATAATGACATTCTTTGCATTGCATACAAAATCCGCCATTTCCTAATCTTGCGATATCTTTTTTCGTTAATTTAATTCCACATGCAATTCTTGGAAGACATAAATCAAATACGGTTGCCTTTGCATACATGACACAACCTGGAAGTCCTACAATTGGTGTATCATCTTCAAAATAACCAAGCAAAAACATGGCACCTGGAAGAACTGGGGCTCCATAAGATACGATATTTGCTCCACTTAATCGAATAGATAGCGGAGTAACATCATCTGGATCTACACTCATACCTCCTGTGCATAAGATCATATCTACCTTAGCTTCTTTCATAGTACGTATTGCTTCTGTAATTTGTTCTGGCTTATCATCCACAATCATATGCATACATACTTCTATGCCATATTCTTTTAATTTATCTATGATAACCGGTGTAAAGGTATCTTTGATACGTCCGTGATATACCTCACTTCCTGTTGTGACTACACCTGCTGTTTTTAATATGAAAGGACGAATGGCTAACAAAGGCTTATCTTTCGCTTTTTGTTTAACCTCTTCCATTTTTGCTTTACTTACCATTAAAGGAATCACACGCATTCCAGCAAGTTTTTCTCCTTTTTTCACAAGAGAATAGTTGCTTCTTGACGCAATCATGATTTCTTCTGTTTCATTGATGTCGCATAAACGCTCTACATCAACATCCAGCATGCCATCCACTTCTCCAATTACCTCAATCTTTCCTTCTCTAATTGCAGAAGGGTGCATATATTCATTTTCACAAAGGGAATATAAGATTTTTGCGGCATCATTTTCATGCAGCATATCTTCCTTTTGTTCCCATACATATAAATGTTCTTTTCCAAGCGATAATAAAACAGGAATATCTTCTTCTTTTACAATATGCCCTTTACGAAAAGGGGTATCTTTTACCTCATCTTTGATAATTCTTGTAATATCATGACATAATACATGCCCTATCGCATCCACTGTATTGATTTTTTTCATAGACACCCTCTCCTCTTTTGTTCTTTTTCAATATAGCACATTTTTTTAAGTTGATAAAGAAAGAAACCTTACCAATACTCATCTATTTCTTTTCTTTTACCATAACATATCTGCTTTTTCTAACAATACACAGGCATCTCCCCCGCATACCATTCCTTCTTTGGCTGCATCTTCATTCGATAATGAAAAATACATAACTTGTGATGTATCTAAACTTTGAAATAAAAGTTCTGCCTGTTTTTGCACTGCATATTCCAAATTTCCTCCACCAACACTTCCCTCAATATGTCCATCTTTAAAAATCAGCATCTTGCTTCCCATTTCTCTTGGAGTAGAACCATGATGATATAAAATAGTCGCCAGGATACAATCCTTTTCCACTTTTTTCCAAACACTTTCTGTTGTGGATTGTGGACGTAACTGCGCTCTTTTCTGAATCAATTCTGCCACGATACTTATTGCAATTTCAGCAGGTGTATCCGATTGAATAGCAATTCCGATTGGGGCATGCACCTCATCCAGCTTTTCTTTTTCATATCCCTGCATCAGCAAATGCTCCCTAATGATATTGTTTTTTCTTTTTGAACCAATCATCCCTACATAAGCATAGGAAAGCTGCAGCACTTCTTTCAAACACTTTTCATCATTCAAATGTCCTCTTGTCACAAGTACAAAATATGCATCTTTTTGAAAATGATAACAAGAAAACAGCTCATCAAAAGGCATGCATAGGACTTCTTCTGCCCATGGAAAACGATGGGAATCTGCAAACTCTTTTCGATCATCAAAGACATGAACTTCAAAATCACACATTTGTGCCATCTGTGCCAAGAAAAGCGCAATCGTTCCTCCACCCATAATATATAACGGTGTTTTGGGAAGTACACATTCTAACATATAAGAAGTATCTCCATCTTTCCAATAGGCACTTTTCTTCTCATGAAAAAGTTCTTTTATATGTTCACTCTGTAAAAAGGAAGGAAGTTCTTCTGCCTTTTCCACAAACCAGCATCTTTTTTGTTTTGTATCATCCAATTCATGCAGTGCAAACATCGTCACACCTTTTTTAATTTGTTCTTGCATCTTCTCTAACATACGCATCCCTCCTACAACAAAATTTCTACAACCTGTTCATATACGACTGTTTCTTTTGAAAGATAATCCAGCAGTTCCATTTTTAAAGACAAAGGAGATTTCCATGCTAATCCACACCCTGATGATAACGATGTCGGTAAAGGAATCAGCCTTCCTTCTATAGGACAATTTGCCTCAAAACGCATTGCATCATTTGTTGTAGAAAAACTCACAATCAGCCATGTTTGTTTTACTCGCATACTTCCTCCATAATTTCCTGTAATGCCTTCAGCGCAATATCGACTTCTTCTATTGTATTGTCTTTTGAAAAAGAAAATCGTAATAGCCCACATGTTTCTGTATGCAGCTGTTTATGCAGTAAAGGTGCACAATGAATTCCACCTCTTACGCATATATCATAGTTCTGTGAAAGAAGATCCATCGCTTCCTCACTTGCTATTCCATGTAAGCGCAAGGAAACAAGCGCACATCGATTTGTATTTTCTTCACATAAGATTTCCACATTGGAAATCTGTTTCACCTTTTCTATAAAATATGTACAAATACGTTGTTCCTGTTTCTTGTTTTCTTTACTTTCTTCTTTTAATGCCGCCTGCAAGGATGCAATCAGTTCTATCGGCAAAGTCCCAGCTTCCAAGTGTTCCGGAAGATTTTTTGGCTGCCTTTTTTCAAAGGATGAAAATCCACTTCCTCCACTTAATAAAGGATCGATAGCATATGCCTGTTTCATAACGATAGCACCTATTCCTCTTGGCGTACGCAGCCCTTTATGTCCACTAAAACATAAAATATCAATTCCCATTTCCTTCATGTTAATATCCATATGTCCCACTGCCTGTGCTGCATCAACGATAACAAGCATTCCATACGCATGTGCAATTTCCGCAATCTGTTTTACTGGCTGTATCACTCCAAATACATTGGAAACCAATGTCATGATCATTGCTTTCGTATTGGGCTTTCTCTTGGAAATGAATTCCTCTATATCAATTGTTCCATCTTTCTTAAAAGAAAGAATATCCACTTCTACCCCTTGTTTTTCCATCTCATACAAAGGACGCAAGATAGAATTATGTTCCAATGCTGTTGTAAGAATATGATCACCTTTATGAAACATTCCTTTGATGATGATATTGAAAGCCATAGTCGTTCCACTTGTAAAAACAACTTCTCCATTTCCCGCATGAACGTATTTTTTTATATCTTCTCTTGTCTGATAAAGCATTCGTGATGCCTGCAAGGAAGCTTCATAACTCCCTCTGCCTGCATTGGCATACGTATTTGCGGCATAAACAAAAGCATCCAGTGCTGCCTTTGACTTTGGAAAGGAAGTAGCCGCATGATCAAAATATATCATTTTATTCCCTCTTTTCTATACACTTAGAAAAACTGTAAAAAACTCACGGGATTCATGAGTTTCTTTCACTTCTTATATCTTATATTCTTAAAGATTATGCAAATGTAAAATAGCTTCTACTACTCCACCAGCAATACAGCGTGCTTTATCAGAAATCGTTGTACAGTTTTCTACCTGTTCCTTTCGAGGATCAATATCTGCCATTTTCAATCCTTTCCATACAGAAAAACCATCTGGAAGAATTCCTCGTAAAACACCACTTAAACTTGCTTCTACACATACATTTCCAATCATCGCAATACACTGCCCTTTTTCTACGATATCACCGATTTTTGCCTTGCAATGTAAAATTCCTGTTTCCGGGGCATGAATTACTCTTTCTTTTCCATATCCGCCAATCACTCCTGGTATTCCTGTATTCGCAATGGCTTTTCCTTCATAATATACAACACCTAAAGAATGTCCACGTTTTGTTTCCACAACAGCATGAACATCTTTTCCTGCTTCAAATCCAGGACCTAAACCAATAACAATTTTTGCCATATCGATTCTTGTTCCCAAGTTTTTTTTCGCCAAGATGGCATCCACGACAACATCTGGATGAAGTTTCGAAATGCTTTTTCCATCTGGATCAACAAGCAAAGCAATTTTCTTATCGCTTAAAATTTTTTCTACTTCCTGTATACTTTCCGCTTTTACACACCATACATTTTCTACACTGGCTTGCCCATGATATACCGCTTCACTAAAAGATACATAACGACGAATCGATGTTGGTTTTTCACATTCTAAAAGAATAACTTCAAAACCGCATTGAAATAGCTTGTACGCCGTTCCACTTGCTAAATCACCGCCACCTCTTACAATTACTCTCATGGACGAATCACTCCACTAGCCAGCATTTGTCTTTCCACAATTTCATACATATTGGTAACTTGACCAATAGCTACTTCATCAACAAGTCCATAATGAGACAGACAGGTACCACAGCTTAAAATTTCAACCCCTAAAGATTCCAGTGTTTTCAAATCCTCTAATACAGCAGAGCCTTTACAGGCAAGTTTTAATCCTCCATTATAGAAAATAACACAGGAAGGTAAAACATCCATCTGTGTGAGTGCATAGATAAATCCTTTCATCAATACGTTTCCCAAAACATCATCTCCCTGTCCCATGACTTCTGAAGAAATCACAACAATTTTCTTAGACAATGTATCTTTTTGACACACAACAGGTTCTTCTATTATATTTTCACTTTGTTCTTCCTCTTTTGTAAGATTCACTACAAAAACATCTTCCTTTTTTTCACTATGCATTTGATAATTCTTTTGTTTTGCCAGTTTCATAAGATTTTGTACTGCAATCTCATTATCCACAACAATTTCAACTGCCTTTTCCTCTTTCATTGCATCTTTTGCAAGTATCACAGGAATCGGACATTGTTTTCCTCTGGCATCAATGATTTTTTTCATTCCAATTCTCCCTTCACATAAATTTCATAAGGCTGTTTCTTTTCAATTCTTCCTACAATGTTACATGATTCCTGCATAATTTGAAGTTCTTCTAACAAACTTTGCGCATCTTCTTTTGAAACACTTATTAACAGCCCTCCACTTGTCTGTGGATCAAACAAAATTTCCTCCATCGCAAAATCCACATTTTCAAAATGAACCTTGCCCTCTAAAAAGTTTCGATTTTTTTGTCCGGCTGCCGTAATATAAAACTCCTCTGCATACCCATGAACATTTGGCAACAAAGGAAGTTTACCTGCATCAACATGCGCACTGTATGCACCATCCAGCATTTCATGCAAATGCCCTAAAAAGCCAAAACCTGTCACATCTGTACAGGCATGTACATGATATTTTTTCATTATTTCACTCGCATAGCGATTTAAGGTTGTCATAGAATGAATCATTTTCTGATAGGCATCATCATCTAATGCCCCCATACGATGGGCACTCAATAAAATTCCTACTCCCAGCGGCTTACTTAGAATTAATACATCTCCTTCTTTTACACCGCAGTTTTGATAAATATGATTGGGATGTATGGTGCCAGTTACACTTAACCCATACAAAACATCCTCTCCCTGAATGGAATGACCTCCAGCAAGCACACCACCAGCTTCTTCTACTTTAGAAGCACCTCCCATTAAGATTTCTCCTAAAATATTTAAGTCCTCTTTTTCAGGAAAGCTAACAATGTTTAAAGCACTAATCACTTCTCCTCCCATTGCATATATATCACTTAATGCATTTGTTGCCGCAATCTGTCCAAAGGTATACGGATCTTCTACCATGGCAGGGAAAAAATCAAGCGTTGATACGATTGCCAGATCTTCACGAAGCTGATAAACTGCAGCATCATCCTTTGATGCATACCCTACCAAAAGATGCTCATCTATTTTTCTTGGAAGTTTTGAAAGTACATGATCAAGTGCATGGGCACCAAGTTTTGCACTGCATCCTCCACTTTTACAAAACAATTTCTTTTCCACATATATCACCAAATTTCTACATCTATATTTTACAATATTTTTTGTTTATTTTATACTATTTTCAGGAAGTGATACCATGAATACCATACAACTTATCATCGATCAAGAAAAGCTTCAAAAACAGCATTGCATTTCTGTAATTGGAGGAGGTGGAAAAACCTCTTTCTGTTTTGCGCTAGGTGATAAATTCTCTAAACAGGAAAAAACGATCGTAACAACAACGACACACATGTTATATCCAAAACATCTAACAAGCAAGCAAATCAGTCTAAGCGAAGACATCAGGGAAATACAATCAAAACTTTCTTCTAATCTTTTATTCCTTGCGAAACCTTATCAAGGTAAAAAACTGCAATCGGTATCATCTGAAGTTTTATCAGCAGCTTTATCTTGTTGCGATAAAATGATCATAGAAGCAGATGGCTCCAGACAATATCCATTAAAATTCGAAAAAGAAAACGAACCAGCAGTTCCCTCTTTTTGTGAATGTGTCATCCAAATCGTAGGAGCTAGTGCCTTTCATAAAAAAGCATGTGAAACCATTCATCGCTATCCTTTGGCAAAACAGCATTTTCAATGGAAAGAAGACACTAGAGTTGATGTTTCTCTTATGGCACAGCTTATCACCTATAACTTTAACAAAACACACGCACAGCAAAAAATCGTTATCATCAACCAGATGGATACAGTTACTGACAAACATTTGCTGGCACCCCTAAAACAAATCCTTCCTTATCCTGTATACTTTTTCTCTCTACTAAATGATATTGTATATAAAATGTAATCTTTTATTGTAAAAAAGAAAACTCCATACTAAAATATAAAACGGTTAAAAAAAGTATATGTAAGATTTATGGAGGATCACTATAGAAATGTTAAATAGTAAAAATAAAACTCATAAACGTTTTAAAATTCTCATCGCAGGCTTCGCTGTCCTTGCCCTTCTTTTATTTTTAACAATTGCGAACTGGACACGTATACAATTAGGATATAAAGGATATCCTGCACAGGAACGAAAAATTTTACTTTCTTTAAGCGATGATGAAATCAAAGAATATTTAGATTATGATAAAGTTATTGATTTATCAAAATGGAATGCATTCCCTAATGAAAAACATTATTTGGATTATGACCTTTTAGTAAGCAGTAACAAAAACACAGAAGAAATCATCTCTTATGTAGATACCTTCTATAAAAAGGATTATAAAGATTTAAGTGCACTTGGTTATCAAAAAGAAAATTTACGTTTTTTGATGCAGAAGCTATCTTTATCTGAGTTTCAAATAGTAATCCAAAACAAACTTACATGGGAACAAATCAACCCTTATTTTGCAGTTCAGGGATATATCGTAAAAGATTTTCCTGCCTATATCAAATCAAAAAAATCTCCAAAAGATGCTGTTATGCAGATTTCTTATCGTATGATTGATACAAGAAACAAAGCAGATAGAAAATATGCAATTAAAGATCCATCACACATAACAACACTTATTAAAAAAGGATTTTATATTCCAGAAAGCTATGTTCCAGAAAATCTTGTAGAAGTCAACATTCCCAATACCCCTGACAACACCAACAATCAAATGCGAAAAGATGCGGCAAATGCTTTAGAAAATATGTATAAAGATGCACAAAAACAGGGATTGCACCTTGTAATCAACAGTGCTTATCGTTCTTATGAGGAACAAAAGAAGATATATGATGAATATTTCCGTATTTATGATTCTGTGACTGCTTCAAAGCTTGTCGCAATTCCTGGTTGCAGTGAACATCAGTTAGGTTTAAGTGTAGACTTAACAAGCCAAAATGTTCTTGATGGAACCTATAGTTTGTTTGGTAATACACCAGAATATCAATGGGTAATCAATCATGCACATGAATATGGCTTTATTCTTCGCTATCCTAAAGATAAAACAAACATCACAGGAACTGCAAATGAGCCATGGCATTTTCGATATGTAGGAAAAAAAGCCGCCAGGGAAATGTACGAAAAAAACTTAACATTAGAAGAATATACCCTAAAACACGGATTTTCGTATCCTGTAACTTTACTTGAATAAAAGAAAGTCTTTCTTCCTAAAACTCCTGTTAACACAGATTTTAGAGAGAAAGACTTTTTATTATATTAGAATCCTATATATTTTCATTTTTCTTATTCATTGGCCAAAATGGCAAGAATCCAATGAATGCACCTACAACAGCAGGTATGATCCATCCAAGTCCCAGACTATAGAAAGGAAGATAATCATGAAACAAAGATGTTATCCCAAAACTAACACCGGCACTTTCCAGTGCACTTACAAAGGAAGCAAGAAAAGCCATGAACATGCCGCCAACATATACCATTCTTCTATGTCCAATATATTTTTTCATAAACGATAACAAAATCAACACAACACTTATTGGATAAATCATCATCAAGACCGGTAAAGAAATGGTTATCAATTGAGATAAACCAACATTGCTGATAACAAAACTAAATATACAAACAGCTGCCGCAATCTTTTTATAAGAAACAGATGGAAACAATTCTTTAAAATAATCTGAAAATGCAGTTGTCAAACCAATGGAAGTTGTTAAACAAGCCAAAAGAACCGCAATACCAAGAATCACTCCCCCAACATTTCCAAACAAACTGCTTGTCAATGCATGTAACAATGCACCTCCATTGGAAAAAGAAGTAGATGTAATAGCTCCTGCATAAGTAAGCATAAAATATACCACTGCTAAAAAGAAAGCTGCACCAAGTCCACTAAAAATCGTATACTTTACAATACTTTTTTTATCGGTAATTCCATAACTTCGAATCGCATTGATCACAATGATTGCAAATGCCAAACCTGCAGGTCCATCCAATGCGTTATATCCTTCTATCATTCCTTTAAAAAAAGGAATAGAAACATAATCCTGTTGAGGAGCACCAATTGTTCCATACTGTATCATTTCTGAATTTACTGGATTTGTAAAAATACAGCCAACAAAAATCATAACAATGCTAATCAGCAAAATAGGTGTCATATATTTCCCTACAACATCTACAACTTTGTTTGGATTGCTGCTCAAATAATACGTAAGCAAAAAGAAACCTGCTGTAAAAAGCAAGGAAAAGATCCATGCATTATGCTGTGGCACATAAGGAAGCAATGCAAGTTCAAAAGAAACACTTCCTGTTCTTGGCAAAGCAAACAATGGCCCTATCAACAGATATACCCCAACAGAAAGTACCACCGCAAACTTTTTACTTACAAGTCTTCCTAAATCACTCATAGAATTTCCAACAAGGACAACCCCAATCATTCCTAAAATCGCAATTCCTGCATCCGTCACAAGAAATCCAGCCAATGCATGAATAAAATTTGTACCAGCCAATTGTCCCATAGCAGGTGGAAAAATCATATTCCCTGCCCCAAAGAAAATCGCAAACAAAGTCAGTGAAACAGAAAGAAGCTGCTTAGCATTTAATTTTCCCATATAAAACTCCCCTTTTCTTAAATTGTTATCAATCATAACGTATTCTTTTAAGAAATACAATAATATTTAAAAAGATTTAGAAATTGTTACAGCATTCGTAAACACACATTCTTTTTCGTTTCTATACACAAAACATTCTCTATCTTATTATGCCATCATCACTTGTTAAAAAGCCACAAGCAAGACCTTGTGACTTCTTTCTCTTTATTGAATAGATGCGATAAAAGATTCCAGTGAAGCATCTCCTAAAACACGAACTCTTTTCAAAGATGTAGGATCATCCCCTTTAAATACTTTTCCATACTCCGTACTAAAAGAACATAAGATATTCGCATCCTTTACTGCCTGTTTGGCATCTTCTGTTACATCTCCATATGGATACGCAAAAGCCTCTGTATTCTGAACGATAGTTTGTGCCTTTACTAAATCATCTTTGATTTCATCTTTTGTTAAAGCACTAATAATACCCCCATGTCCAATTGTTCCTCCACCAATATGCATATTATAAGAATGAGACTGAAAACTAATATACTCACTTGCATACTTTTTCACTTTCTCTTCCCCATTTTTAGAGGCAATTATATAGGATGTAGCAGGTACTTGATATTTCTCCAATAATGGAATTCCATACTCCAAAAAACCTTTTTGCCCATCATCAAAAGTTAAAATGATACTTTTTTCAGGTAAATCAATTTCTCCATTGATATATGCATATAATTCCTTATAAGAAGGAAAATAATAGTTTTGAGAAGTTAAATATGCTAACTGATCTTCTAAATCCGTATTTAATAAATAGTTTGTATTGATATTTTCAGGTACATCCTCTTTTGTATATACATAATGATACATCATAACAGGAACTCCATTTACATTCTCTTTAAAATCTTTTTCAGATACAACCTGTACGATTCTTTTTCTGGAACATTCTACTCCCTGTTTGTTTTTCACTTTATAAACAACTTCATATTTTCCAGGTTTGCTAGTATCCACATTCCCTTCTATTTTTACATTATCTGTAAGATTTCCTTCTGTTTTATCAATCGCATGACATCCAGACTCAATATATTTTTGATTCTGTTTCACATAAGTATGTGCAGAACCATTTAAATTCATTACAATTTGTTTATTATCCAGAACTTCCACTGTGCGTGTTACCTTTTGTTTCTTATATGTATAATGAAGCTTGTATGTTCCTGCTTTTGTCGTATCTACTTTTCCTTCCATCTCTGCCTCAGGAATATTTACACCAAGATCTTGATAAGCAGAATCTAGTATAACTAGCTGTTTTTCATTCCCCACCAATTCTAACGGCTTAGAATTATCCATAACATAAGAAATGCCCTTTACAATTCCAAAAACAAGCAAACATATTAAAATCAAACCAGCAACAATTACCAGCAGCGAACGCTTTTTATTTACTTTTCTCATACATCTTCCTCTTTCATTATCTTCACAACAGAACTAGTGTAACATTTTAGGTTATATGTGTCGAGATATAATTCAAACTATACTACCCATGATACTTCCCTGCTTCCATACAAATAAAAAGTATGAAACATACAATCATTGCAGTATACTTCATACTTTTTAATAATTCTATTACAAACAAGGAAAACAAATTAGAAATCCTGTTTTCTATATTTTCTATAAACAACCATTCCCAAAACTCCTGCAGAAACAAGCAACATAACACTCAAAAGCATCATATTCATTGTAATCCCTGTCTTAGGATCATCTGTATGAACAACAGGTACTTTCTTAATGGTAAATTCTGTAGTAGCTGTACCAGTTTCGGAAACAATAGAAAGCGTATGCTTACCAGCAGATAAAGTTTCCAGATAAGAAGCTTTTAAAGTAACAGTGGTACTGCCTTCCTTTACCTCATAATTTGCCTTATCAAGTTCTTTCCCATCAACCTGTACTTTAATAAAGTGATTAAAAGATGCATTAGAAGTAAAAGATAATGTATTCTTATTTCCTTTCTGCCATGTACCATTCGCACCAGCAATAATCATAGCCTGAAATTCAGGATCTATCCCTTCACAAACAGTACATTTGCCATTTTCATAGCGATGACCTGTAGCAGGAATTACTGTACTTTCAAGACTTATTTCATTTTCACCTTGTGCATCACTAAAATGTTTACCACAAGTTGCACATGTCAAGTATGCAATATTTCCAGCTTCTGTGCAGGTTGCTGCTTTCATTTCTGTTTTCACCAGTTTATGACCTAATGCCGTAATATCCGTCATTTCTTTTACTACAACATAAATATTTCCATTAAACTCTACTGTTGCTGTATAAGCACTAATCCCCATCTTTGTACATGTTGCAGGTATTTTTACTACTGAAGTCATAGTAACTTTTGGAGTTGCTTTATGAGTTCTGTCATTTTCACAGGTAAATACAACTGTTGCTGTTTTTCCATCATTTGACCACTGCCACTTCGGTTCACTCCATTGATGATCAGCATTTACGGTTATTTTATATACAACATTATTTCCTGCTTTATCAGTAGCAACGATTGTCTGTTCGTTTACTGCTGATGCCACTGTATAAAAACCATCAGAGTCAGGTATAACTTCCTTTCCGTCAATCGTCACACTACTAAGATTATCATCCTCAACGGTGAACATAATTTCTCCACAGTAAGTCTTTCTGTCCTCAATACCATTCATTACAGGTGCTTTTGCATCGTATTCAATACCTTCAACAGTGATTTTCTTGTTCTCACTAATGTTTGATATGACATAATTTCCATTATTGTCACTCTGAATTTCAGCATCGTTTACCTTAATTACAAAATTTTCTCCGGGATAATATCCTTTATCAAAATCAACTGTAAAAGAAAAATCTCCGTTATATGGTATGTTTGTATCTCCTGTATAGTTAATGTTGTACCCTTTTTCTTGCGGCAATGTGATCGTGTAATGGTTTAATACAGGAGTAAATACTGCTGAATACAAAACAGATGCACTGACTGTTTCTCCATCAACAATAGCTGGATTCCAACCTGAAAATTCATAACTGTACTGCGCATCTCCCTGTTTTTCAGGTGTCTGCCCATCATAAACAAGAGGTGTTCCATATTCCATAAAATCTGTTTTATCTGAAATACCATTGCTGTCTGTATCCCAACCGATTTCATATTTTACTTTGTTTGTTTGAGGCTGCATTCCGGTATAAGTTCCTCCAACATTTACCTGAATATTTCCTTCATTTACGACATTACCCTCATTTGTTAATGTAGTATCCTTACCTACAGTTAACACAGCGTCCTTATTAACTAGCAAGGTTTCATCTTTACCTATGGTATAATCTGATGCTAGTTCGTAATTTCCATACACACAAGATTCATTGGAATTATCATTTCTTACAATTTGATGTACTAGTGAATCATCAATTGTATATCTTTCATATGGTGCAAGACTCCAATGTTGTCCATTGGCAACAACAAGGCTGTTTTTAATGTTTATTTCATTTGCTTCAATTGCACTGCTGTCTGCATCTCCCATATTTCTTACATTTCCGGCATTTACTGTTACTACACTGTTTTCAATGGTTATGTTTATACCATCCAGACCATTTCCGGCCATAAGCCCTCGACTCCACCACGCATTTTCATTGTCCGGTGTTTGAGTATTCATTGTACTGTTCTTGATATAGATACTTCCTGCTTCACTTCGAATTGCTTCATTTCTTGATACTTCGGTTTTGCCGGTAGTTGCAGTAATATTGACATTATCAATGATGATATTTTTTGCTATAAATATAGCATATGTTGTATCGTGCGTATCTGCACTTTTTATATCAAGAGAACCTCCACCTAAAAGAGTAAGACCATATGCAAAATTATATGCATTCGTTATTCCGGCTGAATCTGAGTCATCCGCAGAAGCAATAATCTTATTATCTCCCTTCAAATCAATTGTTAAGTCTCCCCCCTTAAACAAAATACCTGCACCATAGCTTGTACTACTTACGCCGGCAATTGTCGCATTGTTCAAATACAGCGTTCCATTTGCATCATAGTACACATTGTAATTTGATTCATCAGATGATGTAAGAACACCATTTTCGTCCGTCATCCAATATCCTTCCTGCGCTACGTCAACCTTAATATTGCCTACTGTCAACTCTGTAGGATTATGTTCAGCTGCAAAAGCTTCGCTCGGCAATAATCCGCTCATCACCATAAACGACAGCAATATTGCCAGTGTTTTATTGAATAATTTATGTTTCATAAAGCCTCCTCCTTTACTATCTTTTCATAACATTTATTCCATTGAAAAATACTTCTAAAACCAGTTTTTGCTACGATATCACTTAACATCATTTATTTCTCACCTCCATTTTTAATGCATAACAAGAGATACCGATTTATAAACACATGACTATATACAACTATCTATATTTTTCAAAAAGGAAAATCGTTATAGTATAAAAGAGCACAATATCCCATAGAATGCCATGGATTTTACTGTGCTCTTATTATAAAAAATATAGATTGTTGTGCAGAAGAATTAATCTTTTTATTATAAGTGTAATTTTTTTCTACAAATGCATTAAGAGCACTTTAGTGAATTTTATCTTCCAGCTTTTCACTTCAAGTATTCACTTACTTAATACACCTTTATTATACTTTAATAAATTTAGAAGTACTATCCCCCATTTCAGAGGTTGAAATGGGGGATATGGAATTGCTAATTCTTTGTCCTTTTTTATTGCAGCATATATTTTTTCAAGTCTTTTCTGTTTTCTACCTGAAGTTTTTTCATTGCCTCAGAAATGTGATCTTTTACTGTATTTGCCGAAATATTCAGGTGTTTTGCGATTTCCTGTGTTGTCCAGCCTCTTGCCGCAAGCATAGCAATAGCAAACTCTGTGGTAGTCAGATCATCCGCAACATCATGTCCTGTTATCGGGTTATGAACTCTACGCCATCCGGAAGAGAAACGATAGGTGATATCGATAATTCTTTTAAAATCTTTTGGCCATTTTGGTTTTATTTCTGCTTCCAGCATAGCTCCTAAAAGACCATGATGTTCCCCAAAACCTTCAATAAGATCATCTAAGCGTGCAATGTCCCATGCAGCAAGTAAATGAAACTTTGCTTTTTTTGGCTGTTTTAAACTCATATAGTCCATGACAGCTACTAAATGCAAATAAATAGCAGGAATTGGATAATTTGATGCTCCCATCGCAAGAGTAGCTTCTACAATCCCAGCACTGTGTTCGTATTCCTCTTTCAAATAAAGATAATGAGCCTGCACATATAGTGCAAATGCTCGAATACCTGGTGCCAGCAAAGGTAAGAATTCTTCAGTGGATGGCATTTCCTTTGGCAAAGGCAAGTGCAAAAGCACAGCTGCTCCAAATGCTACAAAGGCTTCTACTGCATGTACTGATGGTTTGGTTTTTCCATCGTTTGCCAATGTATTTTGAATTTCCTGCAAAGCATGACGGGCATGGTCAATTCGCCCCATTGTCAAACAGGAGTAGGCAAAGATCCAGCAGGTAGAAAGTCGGATTTCTTTATCTGCTGCACTAAGATAAAGTTCTGTTTTCTTCATGGCCTTTTCGGCCTGTCCACTAAAATAATAGTATTCTGCCATGGCAATATCCTTTTTTTGCCCTTCCTTCATATTTTTGATTGTTTCCAGACAATGTCCTGCTTCAAATGGTGTGTTCATCAAGGGCATAAATCCAGAAAACAATTCTTTTACTTTTGTCTGTTTAAGATTGACTGACTGCTTTTTCTGCTTGCGAGGATCGCCTGGTTTTTCTGCATCAAAAGGAACTGCCCATGCTTTTCCAATCCTTTGTGCACCAGAAACACGCCCCTCTACACAGTATTGATTCACTCTTCGCTTTGATACGCCCCATTTTCCCGCAGCTTCTTGAACAGATAGATAACGTTCCATCATACACCTCCTATAGAAATCTTTCTTTATCATGTTTCTTTCTAGTTTTAAAATATACAAAAAGGAATTCTTTCATAAGAACTCCTCTTTTCTTTAATTATGGATGAAGCTGTGCATATAGCTGACAGTATGTATTTGCACTTCTTTCCCAGCTAACATCACAATTCATGGCATTTCGAACCAGAACTTTCCAGTCTTCTGGACGATCATAGTAAACATGAACTGCGTTGTTCATAACATTGATCATTTCATCGCTGTTGTAGTTGGCAAAACTAAAGCCAGTTCCACTCTTTTCAAATTCATTGTATGGAGTTACCGTATCTTTTAGACCTCCAGTTTCTCGTACAAGTGGAAGTGTACCATAACGCATAGAAATCAACTGAGAAATTCCACATGGTTCAAACAAGGAAGGCATAAAGAATAAATCACTTGCGGCATAAATACGATGAGCCAACGCATCATTATATCCGTTGTAGAAAACGATTTTTCCTTTGTTTCCTTCTTCAAGCTGACGCATTTTTTCTTCTATACTTGCTTCTCCACTGCCTAAAATTGCCAGCTGAATTGGCATAGCACATATTTCAGAAAGTTTTTCCATCATTAGATAGAACCCTTTCTGCCATGTTAAACGAGAAACAACACCTACGAGCATCACATTTGGATCTTCTCTTAATCCAAGTTCTTTTTGTAAAGCAAGTTTATTCGCTTCTTTTTGTTTCTTCACATTCACTTTGTTGTAATGATATGGAATATCTGGATCAGATTTCGGATCCCAGTATTCAATATCAATTCCATTGGTAATACCCCATAAATCATATTTACGAATATTTAACACCATTTCCAAATGTTCACCAAATTGAGGTGTTAAAATTTCCCGTGAATAGGTTGGAGATACTGTTGTGACTTTATCCGCATATAAAATACCAGATTTCATAAAGCTGATGCCGCCATCATATCGTACATTTCCATTATCGTATAAACGATAATCAAGTCCTAAACAGCTATCCAGCATTTCTACACCAAAATTTCCCTGATAGGCAAGATTGTGAATTGTATATACATGACGAATATTGCGATAACGTTCATCAAAACTATGTCCTTCTTTGCACATAACAGGAATCATACCTGTATGCCAGTCATGACAATGCATGATTTCAGGGAAGTAATTCAACTGGTTTAACATTTCAATGACTGCTTTTTGAAAATATGCAAAGCGTTCTCCATCATCTGCATATCCATACATGTTATCTCTTTCAAAATAACCTCTATGTTCCACAAAATAAAATTTTACATCTTTGCGCATCGTTGACCAGATATTTACAGGTACTTCATGATAGTTAATAGAAACTGTATATTGTGCTTCCAGCTGCATTTCATCATGAAAATTCTGTGCAATCTTTAAATACATAGGAAGTACTACACGTACTTCATGTCCTTTTTTTACCAGTTCCTGTGGAAGAGAACCAATAACATCTGCCAGACCTCCACTCTTAATGAATGGAAGTCCTTCGGATGCGACCATTAATATTCTAGCCATTATATTTTATCATTCCTTTTCACGTACAGCGGATGTTCTGATACAGAACAAACTTCTTTTTTATTTACGATTCTTGCTCGTTTATCCACTACTACATTATTAATGTGTACATTTTCTCCGATAACAGCCCCTGGAAGAATGACACTGTTTTCAATAACAGCACCTTTCTTAACTTCAACACCACGTCCAATAACACTATTAATTACATTTCCTTCAATGGTACATCCATTGGAAATAATGCTATGTCTTACTACAATATCTTTGTAATACTGTGTTGGACAGGAATCATTGGTACGTGTGTAAAATGGCCAGTTATCATCAAACAAATCTTCTCCCTTATCATAATCCAAAAGCTCCATATTTCCTTTATAATAGCTTTGGAAATCATTGATGCAGGCAACAAAGCCACGATGTGCTACACCTCGAATATCCAATTCTGTACACATATCATTTACGATATCTCTAAACCAATATAAAGAACTTGTATTTGCAGCTTTTTTTACTAAAGATATAAACAGCTCTTTACTTAATACATAGGTTTCTAAGGAAATAGCACGAGCTTTGGCATTTCCTCTGTTTCTTTCCAATGATAACAATCCTTTTTGTTTATTAAGATTTACCACATCACAGTCGATAAATGCTTCCTTTGCATTATCTACATTTTGATACAGCATTGTAATATCTGCACCACTTTCCATATGGATATCTAATAATTTACTAAAATCCTGACGATATACCATATGACTTGGTGCCAGCACTACATATTTTTGACTAATATCTTCAATTGCATTTAGATTATACATCAATGCATTTACATCTGTGTTATAAAAATCTTTATCATCTAATGAAGCAGCCGGAAGAATATGCAGCTTCCCTCTTTTTGAATTTATATTGTAATGCCGCCCTGTTCCCAAATGTTCAACAAGTGATCTTGGATTTGATTTTACTAGAACTTTAATATGATTAATTCCGCTGTTACTCATATTTGAAATTGGAAAATCTACCAGTCGATATCTCCCTAAAAAGGAAAATGCGGATACTGGACGATAATCACCTAATCCCTTTATATTTACGTTTGCAGTTTCAAAATTTACAATACCAAATGCATCACACATATTACTCACCCCTTACTCTTTTACTGACAAGCTCAATGTGTTCACTGTCAGGATCTCCAACGACACAGCCAGCATCTACTTTAACACCTTCCATAAGAATCGCACGATGTATGATTGCACCTTCGCCAATTTCAACACCAGGCATTAAAACAGAATCATTGATTTGTGCATCTTTTTCTACTTTTACATTGGTAAATAGTACAGAGTTATTAATCTCCCCATTAATAACACATCCCTGATTGATATAGGCATTGTTGATTTTGGCATCCACTCCAATGTATTGTGGCACTGCTGCAACATCTTCTGTATAAATTTTCCAGTTTGAATCATTTAAATCCAGCTCATTGTTGGAACTTAACAGATCCATATTTGCTTCCCATAAAGAATCTACTGTTCCAACATCTTTCCAATACCCTTTAAATTCCCACGCAAATAAGCGTTTTCCATCGTTTAGTAAATTTGGAATGATATCTTTTCCAAAATCGTGATTGCTGTTTGGATCATCTATATCTGCTACCAGCATCTTGCGTAACAGTTTCCAGTTAAAGATATAAATCCCCATAGATGCCAGATTGCTTTTTGGATGTTCTGGTTTTTCTTCAAACTCTACGATACGTCCATTTTCATCTGTATTCATAATTCCAAATCGACTTGCTTCTTTCATTGGTACAGGTAAAACCGCAATCGTCGCATCTGCACCGCAAGCTTTGTGATGAGCAAGCATTTTTGAATAATCCATCTTATAGATATGATCCCCTGAAAGAATCAAAACATATTCAGGATTCTGGTTATCGATAAAATCGATATTTTGTGAAATCGCATCTGCAGTACCCCTATATACGTCAAAAGCTGCACCGTCTTTTTCACGTGGAGGAAGGACATAAACTCCACTGTCTTTAGCGTCCAGTCCCCAACGCTGACCAGCAGCCGCATAGGAATTCAACAATACACTTTCATATTGAGTTAGTACTCCAACTACATTAATGTTAGAGTTTGCGCAGTTACTTAATGGGAAATCAATAATACGATATTTCCCACCGTAATATACTGCAGGTTTCGCAATTTTTTTAGTTAGGTCATACAGTCTTGTACCTCTTCCCCCAGCTAAAATCATTGCCAGCATGTTGTTTTGTCTCATGTGTTAATTCACCCCTTGAAAAAATAGATATGCCATTTATATAATATCTTATACTATAAGTATAAACCTTTTTAACTAAATTTCCAGTAATAAAGTGTTAAATTTTCATTTTTCTGTATGCGTTTTCACATATATATAATTTAGTTAAAAGAAAAGCATGCTTAACCTAATAAAGTTTCTGTTTAAACTTCGGTTCTGCATGCTTATTATATGTATGACAATTTAAGGATTTGTATCTTAAATAAAAAAACTTATCGACAAATTATTTATGGTATGGATTATGATTTAAGATCATAAATGCACGATATATCTGTTCCAAAACTAAAATACGTGTCATTTGATGCGTAAATGTTAAATCAGATAACTTCCATCGATAGTTTGCTCTTTGGTATATGTTTTTTCCTGGCCCAAGGGAGCCGGCTATCACAAAAGTAATATTGCTGGATTGATAGGTTTGCAGTTTTTCAAGTTTTTCCGCAAACTTTTCACTGCTGATCATTTCTCCCCAAAGATCTAACAAAATCACATACTCATTATCTTTTATTTTCGACAACAAGCGCTCTCCTTCTTTTTCTTTTACTTGCTCATTTTGTGCATCACTGTTTGTTTGTGGAGCTATTTCATCGGCTACTTCTATCATTTCCAAACGAGTAAAAGGGCGAAGTCTTTTTTCAAATTCTTCAATCTGTGCTTTTGAAAACTTTTCCTTTATTTTTCCTACCGCAACTATTTTTATCATAAATCTCCTTTCAAAAATGCCGCATATTGCGGCATCTTACATTTCTTTATTTCCACCTATATAAATAGAAAACTGATCAGCTGGATATAAACGCATTCCATCATAATTAACTTGTTTGCTATCCAAAATCTGTTTTAAAGTAGACAATGCCATTTCTCTTGTATTTCCTTCTTGTGAAATATGTGCCAATACGATTTCCTTTGTTTTTTCTTCTGAGATCACTTCACTTAAAATATGAGCACTGTCTTCGTTGCATAAATGACCATAATCATTAATAATTCTTTGTTTTACATAAACCGGACGTTTTGTCTGCATAAGCATTTCAATATCATGATTGCTTTCAAAAATATAGTAATCCGCATCTTTCAAGTAGTCTTTCACTTCTTTTTTGATATATCCTGTATCTGTCACATATACAAGTTTTTCATTTCCACATTCAATAAGATAGCCAACCGTATTTTCACAATCATGACTCATGGGAAGTACGGTAATATGAAAGTCTTTGATTTGAAAAGTATCAAATGCTGAAATGTTTCGCAAATTTGATGTTTCTATATTTTGTGCTGCATAAGTAGGCAGTTCTTCAAACATTTTCAATTGAGAAATATGATCCGTATGCGTATGTGTAATTAACAAAGCATCTGCTTTCATAGGATCATACGACAATTGTTCAAAGCAGCCTTTCAAATACTTCTTTGTTGTCCCGCAATCAATAATCAGACTACTGCTGTTATGTTTGACAATACAGCAGTTTCCTTTTGAGCCACTCGCTAATAAAGCAAATTTCATAGTTATATCCCTTCTAATATCCATTATGGGCAATATTGAAAAAGGCAGAGATTGACTTTTGAAAGGCAAGTTCTACCCTTCCTGTTGCCCCATTACGATGTTTGGCAATATCCACATCGGTTTTATCTGTCGGATTTTCTTCTCCATCATGTTCTTTATTGTAATATTCATCACGATATAAAAACATAACGATATCCGCATCCTGTTCAATCGCTCCAGATTCACGCAAATCTGACAACATAGGATGTTTATCTGGTCTTGTTTCAACAGAACGTGACAGCTGTGACAATGCGATAACCGGACACTCCATTTCTCTTGCTAAAGATTTTAAAGAACGCGAAATTTCGGAAATTTCCTGCTGACGATTATCAGAACCACGACCACTTCCACTAATCAGCTGAAGATAATCGACAACGACCATATCTAGTCCATGTTCGCTTTTTAATTTTCGACATTTTGAAAATACTTCACTGATTTTCACATTGGAGCTGTCATCCACAAACAGTTTGGTTGCCATTAATTCGTTTGCGGCTTCATTTAATTTATTAAATTCTTCATCACTGATAAATCCACTTCTAAGTTTGCTGGATTCTACAGCGCTTTTCGCACTTAAAATACGTTTCATCAAAGCTTCTGCAGGCATCTCCAATGAAAAAATCGCAATCGCACCTGGATTATAGAAAGATGCATTCAATGCCAGATTCAACGCAAATGCGGTTTTCCCCATGGCAGGTCTTGCGGCCAGAATAATCAAATCGCCTCGCTGAAAACCATTGGTCATATTATCCAAATCCGTATATCCTGTTTTTATACCTGTAATTCGCGTATCCGAATTTCTTAACTTCACCAGTTCCTGCATAACAGTGGAAACAACCTGTCTGCTGGAGCGAAACTCAGTGGCTTTTCGATCACGAGTAACATTTAAAATGTCGCGTTCTGCTTTATCCATGATCTCATCTAATGAAGATGCACCATCAAAGCCTTCTTCTACAATTTCCTGTGCTGTTTCAATCAAACGTCTTACATGTGCCTTACTTTTAATAATTTCTATATAAGACATACTGTTTGCTGGAGAAATCGCGGTATCGCTTAATTTAATAATATAATCGGCTCCTCCAACTAAATTCAACTGTTCTTTATCCTGTAAACGTGCAATCAAGGTTGTTACATCTACTGGCTTTCCACTGTCACAGATGTCCATCATAGCAGAGAAAATACGCTGATGAATATCCAGATAAAAATCTTTTTCCTGTAGATTTTGATCAAATACAACACCCGTAACATTTGGATAAATCATCATTCCGCCTAAAATCGCCTGTTCTGCTTCGTTACTGTGCGGTAATTCTCTGCTCATAAGCTCCTCCTTTATTTTTCACTTACATGTACTCGAATTGTACCTATAACTTTATTTTTATATAAATCAACTTTAATATCTGTATAACCTAAAGAAGATACCGCTTCTTTATCAATAAACTTACGTTTTTCAATATGAATCCCATGTACTCTTTGCAGTTGTTCTACGATCTGCTTACTTGAAACACTTCCAAATACACGTCCACCTTCTCCAGTTTTCACATGAAACTGCAGCGTAATTTTTGAAAGCTTTTCTTTTAACGCAACCGCATCACTTTCTCTTTGTTTTTCTTCTAAATCATGCTGCAGATTTTGTTCATCAAGAATTTCTTTGCTTTTTTTCGTAGCTAATACCGCAAGTTTTTGTTTTAACAGAAAATTTCTTCCATATCCATCACTAACTTCTACGATATCTCCTTTTTTTCCTACTTTTTTAACATCACTTAACAGAATCACTTTCATCTGTATTTTCCTCCTTAATTTCTTCTAAATATGAATCAATTGTTTCCTGCAGTTCTTTTTTCACTGCTTCTACACTCGTATTTTTACGCTGTAAAGCGGCCGCACCAAAATGTCCTCCACCATGCATCATCTCCATGATTCTTTGCACATTGATAACACCTTTGCTTCGAGAGGAAGCCGCGACACTTTCAGCATCTGTTTTCGCTAATACAAAACTAGCTTCAATTCCTTTGATCTCCAAAAGACTATCTGCCACTTGCGACATTAAGGTTCGACTCATCTGATAGCGCTCATCAACTGCCGCAATGATCATATTGTCTTTATACATGCTGGCATATTTCATAATATTTGTTTTAGCCGCAAAAGAACGATAATCTTCTTTCAACATATTTTCCGCCTTTAATGGATCTACACCATGATTTTTTAAGTAAGCCGCAGCTTCAAATGTACGACTTCCTGTTCTTTGACGGAAACGGTTTGTATCTACCAAAATACCTAAGTACATAAACGTAGCTTCTATCTCGCTTAACTGTACGGTATTTGTCTGATAAGGCAAGAACTCTGCCGCAAGTTCACAGGTAGAGCTTGCACTTGTTTCCACATACACAAGAATTGGATTTCCTACAAAATCTTCACTTCTTCGATGATGATCAATAACAATAATTCGATTTGCATTGTCCAAAGTTAATGGTGCTCCTGTCTGATTTGGATTATTGTGGTCAACAACAATCAATAAATCTTCATCTTTTATCATGCGAGAAGCTTCTCCATCTTCAAGAAAGCGATGTCTACCATTCAAATCATCATAGAAGCTGTCAAATGCTTCCTTCAGCTGTGATTCAATACCACCACTCTTACTTACAACATATACTTCCTTGCCATAAGCCGCAGCCATTCTAGACATGCATAAAGCTGCTCCCATGCAGTCAAAATCCATTTCTTTATGTCCCACAACAAACACACGTTTCGATTCTATAATAGCTTCTGAAACAGCCTGTGCCATAACACGTACACGTACCTTGCTTCGTTTTTCTCTGGCTTCACTGTTTCCCCCAAAATATTTTACACTTTCTCCAAACTTTTTCACAGCCGCCTGATCCCCGCCACGACTTTGTGCCAGTTCCAGCAAATCATTTACCATGGTATCTAATAGCTGATAATCATCTGTACCACGTGCAAAAGACATACTCAGTGTAATAGAAGCATCAATTTCCTCTGCATTTTTTCGAACGATGTTCAAAATAGAAAAGCGATCTTTTATAACTTCAGATAAAATCCTTTCATTTAAAAGAACTAAAAATCGATCACTTCTTAAACGGCGAATAAACATGCCATACTGTCCTGCCCATTCTACCAAAGGCTGACGTACACTTGTGTTGATCTGTGCCATCTTTGCTTCATCTTCATATTGCTGAATTTCCATATAGTTATCCAGCTGCAGCAAACCAACAACAACGCCATCCGCTTCAAAACGATCCTTTAAAGTTTTTACTTCTGTAATATCTTTTACAAATAAAACCTGTCCGTCTTCTTTACGTAAAATTTCATAAAAACGATCGCTATCTTTCGCAACAATGCTATCCACTTCACCACGAAATAAATCCGAAATTTGTGAAATCCAGCTTGTCAGTTTTTTTCCTACAATATCAATATGACGTTCTTCTAAAAAATCATTGATCCATGTCGCATTATACTGTTCATCGTAGGTAATGATTCCAATTTCTCCATAAGACAATGCATCCTTAGCATCATGTCCTAAAATATGAGATATATTAATATCACTTTCTTTTCGATCACTTTGAAAACGCCAGACGATCCATATAACAATCGAAATGTTAAATACGACCAAAATAATCATCGGCAAAATTCTTACACCATCAAAATCCGCTATAAACAATGCCAAAAGCGCAACGATTTGCGCAAAAATAACAAGTGCAATTTGTATTTTAAAATTCTCCAGACGATCCACGAATGACACCTCGTTTCCATATTTGCAAATAAATATCTTTTAAATCGATAAACATATCCAAAATACCAATACAGCCAATGGCCATCTGCACATACGGTACAAATGCTGCCAGCAAAACAAGAAATACAAATTTCTTCTGTTTTGATAAAAGCAGTGCATAGCACAGAGAAATTACCCCATAAAAAATGGCAGTAACTTTCGCTATCCCATATAAGAACACAAGGATTCCTAAAACCTCTTGGTTTAATTTTATCACATTTCGCATAAAATACAGCACCCAAATGAAGAAGATAAGCAATCCTGCATAAGATGGAAGATGTATTTCAAAGATTGTTTTTATCTTTCTTGTTTCTATATGCAAACGCATAAGCAAAACGTGTGCAAATAAATGAATGCACAACGCCTGCATCGCACTTAACAGAATCGTTGATACCAGAATGATCATTCCCGTTAGTTTTGCCAAGTCTAAATCCTGTCCTATATGAAACAAAGATAATAATTGACTTATCATTTCTATGTCTTCCTTGGGATCATATCCAAATAAAGATGCTAGAAAAAACGTTGTTACCAAATAAGAAAGAAATGTAAAAACTGCAGTTCCCATATACAATACTCCGTTTTTCCATTTTTTTCTTATCCCTTCACCATAAAACAATCCACAAACATTGCAGCTAAACAAATAGAAAATGGTTGTCGGTGAAGAAATCATAAAAGAAAGGAGCGTTGTACTAAATGCCGCAATAAGTCCATTCCTGATTCCATATTTTGCAGTATAGATCAAAATAGGAAACGTCAAGATCCAGTACATCAAAGCTTCCGGCATACCTCCAAGCTGTAGATTTACAAACAACATCAAGCCAACCAAAGCTACCATCATAGCTCCTTCTGTTAATTTTCTTGTTTGTGTAACCATAAGCAACACCCCTTCTTATATATCTATATGAAAAGAAAACCTCCACCAGCTTTTGCAGTAGAGGTTGTACCATTTTTATTCGCTAACGTATGGTAATAAAGCCATCTGGCGAGCACGTTTAATTGCTGTAGCCAGCATGCGCTGGTACTTTGCGCGTGTTCCAGTTACACGTCTAGGAATAATTTTTCCGTTTGCAGAAATAAATCTTTTTAATAATTCAACATCTTTGTAATCGATGTATTCAATTTTATTTTTTGTGAAATAACATACTTTCTTACGTCCCATGCGCTGTTTTTTGAAAGCCATATTCATTCTCCTTTCTACCAATTAAAATGGTAAATCATCACTTGCAATATCAAGTGTATCACTTGACGCAAAATCACTGGAGTAGGACTGCTGAGCACTCATATCCGGCTGATAACCCTGATTCATCGGCTCATAATCTGGCGTGTAGACATTTGCTGTCATATTGCTAGAAGCGCTTTTTGGTTCTAAGAACTGAACCGTATCAGCAACTACTTCTGTCACATACACACGTTTGCCCATTTGATCATCATAACTGCGTGTCTGGATTCTTCCTTCCACACCAACCAAAGAACCTTTATGTGTATATTGTGCAGTATTATCCGCAACTTTATTCCAGCATACGCAGTTGATAAAATCCGCTGTCGGCTGTCCTTCTGTTTTAATTCTGCGATCACACGCAACAGTAAAAGACACTACACTGGCACCAGAACCTGTTTTACGAAGTACAGGATCTTTTGTCAGACGTCCTACCAATACTACACGATTGATCATAGTCCATCTTCCTTTCTTTTATTATTCTTCGTCCTGAGTTTTAACTACTAAGAAACGAACGATGTTGCTGTTGATACGAGCCAAACGTTCGAATTCGTGAATTCCTTCGTTGTTAGCTTCAACATTAATTACAACATAGTAACCTTTGTTCATGTGTTTGATTTCGTATGCGAACTCTTTTACACCCCATTCGTCAACCTTTTCGATTTTTCCTTCATGGTCTGTAATGATCTTGTGAAGTCCGTCCATAACCTCTTTACGAGCAGCGTCTTCCAAAGATGCGTTCACAATGTACATGATTTCGTATTTTTTCATTCTGTACACCTCCTCATGGTCTATAGGCCCTATTTTATATAGAGCGGGGAGTAGATAAATCTACCCGTTTACAGATTATAACACTCTTTCTTTCTGATTGTAAAGACTTTATCTTCAATTTTCTTAAAGAACCTGCACTTTGCAACAAATATTGTTTTCTTCTTCTAAAAATTGTTGTAGACTTTTTTTCTTCTGCTTGTATAATAAGCATGAAAACCACAAAAAGTCAGCTGTATAAAAAATAAAAAGTGATGTTATGGATAAACAAGGAAAGGATGGATATTTTAAATGAAAGTAAAAGATCTTTGTCTGATTGCGGCAATGGCCGCTATTGAAATGGTTGTCTTCACTTCCTTTTCTTTTGTTTTATATTTAGAATGCATCACCTTCACAATTATATTATTTGCGATGACTTTTACCAGAAAACAAGCTGTATTTGCCGCAATTGTATTTACGATTCTTAATTTATCTATACAAGGTGTCACTCCATGGTCTATGATGTACTGCCTGATCTATCCCCTATACAGTTTCTTAATTGCCACATTACGCCCTTTTTTAAACAAGCATTTCCTATGTCTTGTTTTCCTATGTGCTCTTTTATCTTTTTTAAGCGGGCAGCTCGTTCAACTTCCTTTTATGCTCATTTCCAAAAAAGTAACCCTTCTTTATATTCTTTCAGGACTACAGGTATCTATCCCGCAGGGAATCGTATCAGGTATCTTCTGTTTTATCTGTTACAAACCTGTATACAATATATTACATAGAATAGAAACAAGAAATTTACATTAAACAACAATATATAATATAAAAGTTTCAGTAATGAAGCTTTTTCTTTTATTAAAATCCCATATTTTTTGATTATGCTCCATATAATCACTAAAAAAATGGTACAATAATATGATGAAGACGGGGTGTTACAATGGAAATTACAGATGTTCAGATTCGCGAATTTGCGCATAATGATACAATTTTAAAAGAAGGAGAAGAATTGTGGAAAAACAATGCTGTTGTATCCTTTGATTTTGATGATTTTTCAAACCCAGACATTATCCTGATCAATGCAAATGTAAAAGATGAAAAAGGGTATCAGGAAGTAAATATGTCAATCGATAAAGATGATGTCATCATACGTGCACATTTATGTAACTGCAAACAGCACAGCGAACAGTTAAGCTGCAGACACTGTGTTGCTGTATTATATAAGGTAAAAGAAATTCTTGAAAAAAAATATCCATCAAAACAAGAACATACAGGAGATGATGCTACACTTGTCCAATTGCTGGAAACCTATGAAAAACAAAATGTATATGCTTCTTTGGCATACACTTTTCAGGAAAAAATGCATCTGGAACCTGTAATAGAAATCCATGATCATTCCTTTCTTGCCTTAACGCTAAAGATAGGAACCAATTATCGTTATATCATTAAAAATATCTCACAGCTGATAGATGACATTCAGGAACATGTCACAAAAGCCTATGGTAAAGAATTAGAATTTTTCCACCATTATGACAGTTTTGACGAGGAAAGCCAGAAATTGCTTGATTTTATTATTTCTCATATGCATGACTCTGTTTATATAAAAAAAGAAAATACATCGCAGGCATGCCTAAAAAATAAAAGTTTATTATTAACACCAGATGCACTTGATTCTTTTTTCAATTTATATGCAGGAAAAGAAATCATGTATCGTTTTAAGGAAAAAACACTTACCAATCTGCATTTTGTAAAAACAAATCCATCTTTTACCTTAGATGTAAAAGAGAATCGCTCTACCGATAGTTTTTCCTTTATGATAGAAGAAAAAGATAATGTAATACTAGAAGGCAGAAAACACCTGTATGTTTTACGAAAAGGCTTTTTATATCAATCCACTCCTTCTTTCTATATAAATATGCATCCTCTGATTCAATCTTTCTATTCCGCAAAAAAAGAACTTTCTGTATCAAAACAATTAATGCCATCTTTTTATACAAATATATTATTAAATATAAAAGAGTATATTCAAATACAGGGAGATGATATATCTCTTTATGCCCCAATGCCTTTAGAATGCAAAGTCTATTTAGATATGCCTAAACATAACTGTATCAGTGTAAAACTTATTTACAGTTATGGAAAAATGGAATATAACGCATTTTTACAGCCTTTATTATCTTCTGGAAGAAATATCAAAGAAGAAATGGCAGTACGCTCTTTGTTATCAAGATATATAACACGTATTGATACCAATGAAGGAATCGTCTATATTGAAAATTCACAGGATGCGATGTATACATTTATTACACAAGGTGTTGATGAACTAACAAAAAAATGCATCATGTATGCAACAGAAGCATTCTCTCGCATGCAGGTACGCTCTTCAACTTCCATATCTATGGGAATACGTATGGAAAGTGATTTGCTGCATATTGACTTTGATACTTATGACTTTCCAAAAGAAGAACTGCAAAACGTATTGGAAGCCTATCGTTTAAATCGAAAATACTATCGTATGAAAGATGGTTCCTTTGTTAGTCTTGAAGACAATGCTTTACAGGAATTATCCTTATTGCTGGATGGAATGAATGTGAGCGCATCCCAATTAGAAAATGGAAATCTCATCGTTCCAAAGTATCGTTCCTTATATATAGATAAAAGTTTAGAAGATGCAGATATGATGAAAATTGATCGTGATGCCAGTTTCAAAGATATCATTCGTGGAATCCATAACATTAAAGATGCCGATTACCCTGTCCCTCCTAACCAGAAACATATTTTAAGAAACTATCAAAAGATTGGATATCGCTGGTTAAAAACAATGGCCAATTATGGCTTTGGCGGCATTTTGGCAGATGATATGGGAATAGGAAAAACCATACAGGTCATTACTTTATTAGAAGATGAAAGAATCCAGCATCCAGAAAGTGTTTCTCTGGTTATTTGCCCTAGTTCTTTACTGTTAAACTGGCAAAGTGAAATACAGAAATTCTCTAAAGATTTATCCTGCATCATGATTAGCGGTACAAGTGAAGAAAGAAAAAGACAAATACAAAACTGTAAATCATATGATGTCGTTATTACCTCGTATGATTATATAAAAAGAGATATTGAACAATATGAAGATGTTCTTTTTACATATCAAATTCTTGACGAAGCACAGTATATTAAAAATCATACAACTAAAAATGCAACTTCCGTAAAACAGATACAGGCGAAACATCGTTTTGCTTTAACTGGGACACCAATTGAAAACTCATTGGCAGAACTATGGTCGATTTTTGATTATCTTATGCCTGGATATTTATACAGCTATCCATACTTTAAAAAGCACTACGAATTTCCAATCGTAAAAGAAAATGACCCAGCTACAGTAAAAGAACTGCAGCGAATGGTAGAGCCTTTCATTCTTCGTCGTGTGAAAAAAGATGTATTAAAAGAATTGCCAGAAAAAATAGAAAAAACAATGATGATTGAACTGGATGAGGAAACTCGAAAATTATATATGGCAAATGTTAACAGCATGAAAGAAGATTTAAGAAAGAATCTAAATGAAAAAGGTGTTGCCGCAAGCAGGATTCTTGTATTAACGATGTTAACAAGACTTCGTCAGCTATGCTGTGATCCTCGACTTGTCTATGAAAATTATGCTATGGTGGGAAATAAGATCAATGCCTGTATGGAATATATTGAAACTTGTTATGAATCAGGTAAAAAAGTACTGTTATTCTCCCAATTCACTTCTTTATTATCTTTATTAGAAGAAGAACTGCATAAGCGAAATATCCGTTATTACCTGTTAAAAGGATCAACGCCAAAAGATAAGCGACAGGAATATGTCAATGCTTTTCAAAATGACAATACCCCTGTATTCTTAATATCTTTAAAAGCTGGCGGTACCGGTTTAAATCTAACAAAAGCAGAAGTTGTTATCCATTTTGATCCATGGTGGAATATTTCTGCACAAAACCAGGCTACTGATCGTGCGTATCGTATTGGGCAGCATAACAACGTACAAGTAATCAAAATGATTGCGAAAGATACCATTGAAGAAAAAATCATGAAACTCCAAGATAAAAAACAAAGTCTTAGTGATACGATCATCCAGCAAAATGAAGGAATCATTACACAAATGAGCAAAGAAGAAATTTTAGATTTGTTCTAAACAAAAAGAACTGTGCGCAAAAAACACAGTTTTTTAAGGAAGAAAGAAAATATGTTTAATCCATCATTTGTGTTCGAACGACATCAACAATCATTGCGATAAATTCTTTATTACTCGGTTTGGCTCTTTGAAAATGGACAGTATTCCCAAATACAGAATGTATGGCAGAAATATCACCCCTAGCCCATGCTACTTCAATCGCATTTCGAATTCCCTTTTCCACACTATATACAGAAGTATCATAATAAATCGCTACCTTTACATATAGATGTTTCGTGATGTTTTTTAATAAAGCTGGATTTTCACATGCTGAAACTATCGCGTGTCGTATATAATCATGACCAACAATGTGAGCAGGTATCCCTATTTCATGCAATAAATTTGTAACATTTACATAAATTGCCTTTCTTGAATTATCCATATTTGTTTCTTCCCCCACAAAGCAGATGCTTTCCATATTTTAATAAACACCCTTTTAAATTAAACAACAAAGAGTTCAAAAAAATAGTCGAAAAATGTCGTATTTTACTCTTTTTTGTCGAATATTGCTTTCTCAATTCTTATCCTTCCCTTTTTTCAACTATATATAGTTAAAAAACTATAATATATACAAAATATATCTTTTAAATTATTTACGCTTAATTTAACCAATGGGTACCTAAATATAACTTCTTACATAAATAATGTAACAAATTGGTATATGATTATTTCAGAAACAGGAGGAACAATCCATGAAACAATCAGAATTATTAAAATCTATTGCTTCTTTAACACCATACCAAAAGAGAAAATTAGAAATCTATGTTATTGATGCTTTGAACCTTAATGAAGAAGACAGGGATTTGAAACCAAAACGCTGTCCATATTGTGGCAAGGAATCCAGAATGATCAAGAAAGGGTTTAAAAACGGGAAACAGCGTTATATGTGTAAAGATTGTAGTCATATCTTTACTTACAATTCACACACGATTACAATGTACTCCAAGATTGAAAGAAGCATGTTAAAAAAAATCGTATTAGATACATTAAGTTTTGTTTTCGTTAAAAAGACAGCAGCAGACTTGGATCTCTCTGTCCCCTGCATATTTGAAAATCGCCATAAAATACTTTGTTCACTGAAAGTATTATTATATAGCGAAAATATGAAATTAAGCGGAACCATAGAGATTGATGAAACTCTTGAGCTTGAAAGCCAAAAAGGGTGCAGGAAGATACAAAGAAAAGCCCGCAAACGAGGCGGGCCATCATCTTATAGAGGATTATTTCATGAACAAGTTTGTATCGTCACCACAACAGATAGAAATGGTCATGAGATATTCAAAGCAGTCGGTTATGGAAAACCAACCAAGAACAGTATACTAGAAAACTTCCTAAAAAATCTAGACCCAAAATCAATTCTATATTCCGATGGAGCATTTTGTTATGATGAACTAGCCAAAAAGGCAAACTGCAGTCTTGTACAATTAAAAATCACATTTGTCATACAACACCGTAGAACATATCAATACAGTGAACAGTATACATTCGCTAATAAAAGGTCAATTGGCTGGATACAGGGGTATCGCAACAAAATACATGAACCGATACATGAGCTTGTTTGTATTTGTTCGTAGATTTCAGGAAATGGATGATAATGAAAAACTGCCTATCATCTTACGAAGATTGAAAGATTTAAAGTTTACCATAACAAGAAAATCTTTAAAAACATATAATTTGCTTTATATTTAAGGATTCATTTGTTATCTAGGTACCTTCTTGTTAAATTAAGCGATTATTTATTTACTGTTTTTCCTTACTTATTTTATATTTCTTTTTCAAATAATATTGACATTTTATAAACTTAAATGATATTATTATTGAGCAGTAAAAATTGGGCTGTTAGCTCAGCTGGGAGAGCACCTGCCTTGCACGCAGGGGGTCAGCGGTTCGATCCCGCTACGGTCCACCATGAAAAACGATTAAGATTCCTCACAGGAATCTTTTTTTGTATAAAAATAAAAAACATGATATTTAACCTAGCACTTTTCTTTTTATCACATAGGATAAAGTGAGGATGATAAAACCTCAGGAAAGGAGATGTTAGTATGACTAACAATTGTGGATGTGAAAACAGAAGAAATCGTTGCTACAGAGGGAATGATCGTGGATTTGATCGTGAAGGGTACTGGAATCAAGATCGCAGATGCGGATGTGGATACTACAACCCTGAAGAAGTAGCACGAGCTGCAGAATTTGTTGCCAGAGCTACCAGAGAATTTGCTGAAGGTGACTTCAGTGAAAGAATGCACGAAAGCAACTGTGCTCGTCAAATGATGCGCTGCATGCGTCGTGGATGTGGATGCGGCTGGGAATAAACTAGCCAAAAGACCATGGGATAATAAATCCTGTGGTCTTTTTTAATGAAAGCAGAAAATCTTAATCATTAAATAATATCCATATACGTACATCTCTACATCATGCAATACTTGATGGTATCTTTCTGCATATAATTTTTACAATTCATTGTTTTCATCTTCGGCTTCTGCTAAAAAATTTCCTGTAATTGTTTATAACCCGCTTGCAGAATTTCTTCATGAATACCCTTTTTTGCTAATAAAAAAGCAGAACAAAAAATTTCTGTTCTACTCATTTAAATATCCCCTTGGGTATCATTTTTCTTCCCTCAAAACAAACAATGCATTGTTAATCACTTCTAAAATTTTATATCTATAATCCCTAAAGCTTAATAATTTGTTTTATCCATTTTTAAGCATATCATTAATATCTTCTTGGACTTTTTTCATAATCTTATTCATTTCCTCAGTACATATATCTTCTAAATGAATACCACATATACATGTAACAACACATTGAAATTTTAATACAGCAGCTTTCACATACATGGCTGCGACATGATCATCTTTATGTCCCACTTGATTCCAAATATTCATTGTTACATGCGTCTCACCACCTTTTAGATATGGCTGTCCAATAACAACACTGCCAATATGCCCATTTTCATTTTGAACATGAATAACCAAATCTTTTCCCATCCATTGCATAGTACGTTTTAAATGAATTTTTCTCATCGTTCATTTCCTTTCTTCTAAAATCATGATAAAATACTCCAATAAAGAATAGGTGATTATCATGACAATTGAACAATTACAATATTTTTACGCTGTTACTATCCATCAAACTTTTTCACAAGCAGCAGCAGAAATGAATATTACACAATCTGCGCTTTCAAAGCAGATTGCTAAACTCGAACAAGAGCTTGGTGTTTTCTTGTTTAATAGAAGCCACAGACAAATCACTCTTACAAATGCAGGTAAACAATTCTTAAAAGATACAGAGATTTTACTAGCTGACTACCAAAAGATGATAGAGAATCAATACACTTTAAAAACAAATCATAAAAATACACTTAAAATAGCTATGCTCCCTATCTTTTCACAATATGACCTAGCACATAAATTAAATGATTTTTCTAAAAAACATCCTTCTATTCACCTTGTGATTGATGAAATTGAAGAACGAGATCTCCAATATAAATTAGATTATCATGATTATGATATCTATATTCTAAGAGGAAACTATCATGCACTTGATTCATTCCAAAATATCCTTTTATATGAAGATGAGTTAGTAGCAGTTATATCTAAACAACATCCTCTTTCTCATCTTAAACAACTTTCCATTCAGCAATTAAAAACCGAAAAATTACTTTTACCTCCAAAATATACAAATATTTCAGATTTAGTTATTGAAGCCTGCCATCAGAATCACTTCAATCCTTATATCCATCGACATGGACGTATCGAAACGATTCTAAGCGCAGCAAGTGAAAATGAAGGAATCGCATTGGTAATGAAGAAATCCCTACATATTTTTCATCTTAATCAAGTGCTAGTTTTACCTTTTCAAGAACATATTCAAGGTAATATTTTTATGTACTATTCTTTAGATTCTCTGCACAAAGACATCATACAAGAATTCATTCAAGCAATACGCCCTGTTCAATAGAAGAAAGCAGTCGAAATGACTGCTTTTTATTTCCAGCGTTTAAAATCCTCTAATTCAATACCAAACTGTGATAATATTTTTCCTACAATATGTATTTCTAAATCATCTATTGATTGAGGCAATTGATAATAAGTTAACATCGGTGGCATAATCACAACACCAGACAGCTTTGATAAATAAGATAAATTATCAAGATGAATAGTTGAAAGTGGTGACTCTCTTGCCACAAGAATTAGTTTTCTTTTTTCTTTAATCATGACATCACAAGCTCTTAATAAAAGATTATCAGAATAACCATGGGCAATACCTGCAATTGTTTTCATAGAACATGGAATAACTATCATACCATCATTTTGAAAAGTACCACTTGCAATACTTGCGCCCAAATTATGATTATCATAAACAACATCAGCCATATCACAAATTTCCTTTAAGGAATAAGGTGTTTCTTGATGAAGTGTCATCTCAGCTCCGCGAGTCATAACCAGATGTGTTTCAACATCAGGCTGTTTCTTTAATTCTTTTAACAATCTAACAGCAAGTGGTATACCACTTGCACCGCTTATACCAACAACAAGTTTCTTCATATTAAACCAAAGCCATAATATAAGTGACCCAAAAATAGCTCAATGGCATAACCAAAATCATTGCAGGAATCATATCCGCAATTGGAAAATTTTTCAATTTTACCATTCTAAATCCGGTTGCTAACATTAAGAAACCACCACAGGCTTTAAAATCAGCTATCATATCCGGTGAAGTCATTGGGTAAATAAATCCAGCACATAAAAATAAAATAAAGAAAATAATAAATTGTGGAACTGAAATTACAGAAACAACATAACCTAATTGGCAAGCAAAGATAGCTGCTGTAAAAAAATCTAAAATAGATTTAGAAATAAGGATAGAATTATCACCAGTCATACCCGCAGTTAAAGAGCCATAAATGCCTGTTCCGCTGGCACAGAATAAAACAATGATCGTAACCAATTGATTTAAAAATTCTTCTTCACTCATATTAGAATTATTTTTAAATATTTTTGAAATAGGTTTTTGCATTAATGTAGCACCTTTATGAATCCAATCACCTAAATGTATAGCTAATCCTAAAGCTGTACCAATGATAATCGCAAAAATAACAGCTGGCATATTTTTCATAAGCCCAATTGTACTAATTCCCATACCCATGGAACAAACACCGAAAATCAATGATATTTCTGCTTTAAACTTTGAACTTAACTTATGTCCAGCTAACGCTCCTGCAATACCTCCAAGTAATACAGAAGCCGCATTGATAAGAACTCCTATAGGCATAAATAATCCTCCTTTTATTTAAACATATCTGGTAGCCAATGAGCTGGATCTACATCCATGAATTTAGCTCTTTCAAATCGATTTTTTTGATCAAATGGTATCGTACAATCAAAAATAGCTTTACATGCAACACCACGTGCTCGAATATGTGGTGAATATTCAGGTTGATTAGATGGATCTAATGGGTGACATTGAACTCCTGGGATGGTAATTACATCCAAGTCCGCCTGAAAACGTGTTGTCATTGCCCACATTACATCTTTCATATCAAAAGGATCAACATCTTCATCAACTAGGAAAACATGTTTCAACTCAGCAAAAGCACTGAAAGCTAATAAGGCTGCCTGTCTTTGCCTTCCTTCATCAGATGGAACAGATTTCTTAAACTGCATAACTGCAATATATTTACCGCCTCCACTAGAAGCACAATACACATTTAACAACTTCCCAGGCATTGCTTTATCAACCATTGTTAATATACTTGCCTCAGTTGGAATACCAGCCATAGACACATGCTCTTCACTTGGACCAATACACGTTTGCATGATTGGATTTTTTCTTGTCGTTACAGCTTTAACCTTGATAATTGGAAGCTCAGGATTTGCTGGACCACAATATCCTGGAAACTCCGGCATTGCTTTACCTGTGTTAGAGTGTATATCCTCACGAATACGTTTTCCAGGTAAAATTTCTCCTTCAATAACATATTCAGCATTAGCAATAGCTTTTTCATTGATAGTCAAACATTGAACAAGTTCAACAGGTTTATTTCTGATTGCTCCAGCTGCCTGTAACTCATCATATCCTAATGGTGTTGTAGGTGCTTCAAAACAGGAAGCGATTTCGATAGCTGGATCCACACCGATACTAATTGATATCGGAAGTGGTTCCCCTTTTGCTTCTGCCAATTCTCTAAAATACCCAATATGACGTGCTCCAGGTTGTAAGAAAATAGAGATTTCATCCTTTGATTGAAAACACATACGATGAATCGTCACATCTGATTCTCCTGTTTCTGGATGAGAAGCATAGCACATACCTAACGTAATATATGGTCCTGCATCTTCTAATGTATTTGTAGGAGCAGGCACTAATTTTCTAATGTCGAAGTTCTCATCTGTTGCATAATATTTAACTTCTTGACATTTTGCTTTTTCATTTGGAATAACAACAGGTTTTATAGGATTATTTACAGAATCCTTCAATAAAAAGCCTAATTTTTCTGGTTCACAACCTAATAAATATCCTACTCTTTTACGACTTGCTAATAAACCAATAGCAACTCTTGCTCCAGGATGACCTTTTATATTATTAAAGATCATTGCTGGTCCTTCTTGTGTTGGACGCATAACGGTTCCACCTGCACCAACATGACGATATACTCCTGAAAGTTCCCCCATTGGATCAACTTCCACATTCGTTTCAACCAATTGTCCATCAATAGATTGTAATAACTCTAATGCTGAACGTAAATCAATAACTTCGTTATTTAACATCATTTACTTCCTCCTATTTTTTACCAAAAGATTCTAGCATGCCAAAAACTCTTTAAACAATTCAAATTTAGCAACACTATATTCCAAAATAGAATAGTTTTTATAATCAATCATTTTCTTTCAATTCAAAAAAGATGAAACCATCTGCAAAGATATAAATATTTTAAAATTAAGCGTTATTTTATATGATTTATTTTCAAACATTTGGTTTAATCCACTCTTATTTTTTTCAAAAGTGCTTGAAAAAAGATTAGAATATCCTTATGGTAAAGTTGTTGTTAAAAATCTAAATTTTAAGCAATGAAAAATTGTTATAATCCATGTATAGAAACAATAGTTAAATCACAATTTTCTAGGAGGTGTAAAATGAAAAAGAAGAATGATAAAATTGCAGGAGTGTGTTCTCTAGCAGCAGCTATATGCTTCTTCATTAGTGCAGCTATTATTTTTTTTAACAAAGGGAATATGACAGTTGTTCATTTATGCTTAGGTGCTTGTTTTCTATGTTTCTCATCCATGTATTTTAGTAAAAATAAAACGTAATTAAAATTAGAAGTTGTTAATATATAGTTATTAAGTATGGAGGTAGCAGTAGATGGCAACGGATGAATTTGAAAAAGAAAATGAAAAAATTGCATGGATCATGGCAGGAATCATACTAATCATCACAGTAGTATTGATTGGAACATTGCTGTGGTCAACTCATCAAGATGCACAGAGCGGGAATGCATATGAAATTCGTTTGGAAGATGATTGCATAGGATTTGATGGAATAACTGCAGATTTGGTAAAATTCAAGGATATAAAAGAGATTAAGCTCCTGGAAAAACTGCCACATGGAATGAAATCAGGCGGTGGAATCGGCACTAATGAATTATCTGTTGGAGATTTTAAATTTGATGAAATTGGAAAATGTCGTGCATATCTTTACAATGATAAAAGCCCTTATATTTATTTGAAAACGGATAAAGTGTTTCTATTCAATCAGTTTAACCCCAGTGATACTAGAGAACTTTATAATGAAATAAAAAAGCAAATCAGTCATAAACAAAAATAATTAACCATGTAGAGTTTCTGCCATATCGTATAAGATCAAAGTGTATTGGTGTATAATAAATTTTAAGAGGTAAATTTACGAATTTAGCAAACTCATTCATCTAAAAAAAGTCTTCATCATAATTGAATACAATACATTCTAGGTTAGTAAACAAAGCTATATATAAATAAAAACTGTAAATTCCTATAAAATAAGAACTTACAGCATTCTTTTCATGGCACCTTCTGCGAGAATCGAACTCACAACTAACCTTTAAAAGTAAGTCCTGTACCCAACGTTCAAGTGATATCCAATGACATATAATGCTTGATTTTACTGAGCTTTTCACGGTTTTGTTTTCCATCTGATACCACCCTGTAATAGCTAATTCAGAGGGATTTCAGGTAGCCCTTTTAGCAATCGTTTTGCACATCTAATGAAAAATGGTGGGCGTTGTCGGTGCAATTTTATGGTACAAAATGATATGTTGTATATCGTTTTGTAAGCCAGTTATATACCGTACATTCCTCAAACGTAATTTTCCATCATTAAACTGGTATGTATTATAACGCAATACCCAAAATCTGTAGTGAACATTTTCTTAACTTTTATGTACAGCAGCTCAAAAGCTGCTCACCGGATTTCGAATAAATTATTTGAGGTAGCAAGCTGCGACCTCAAACAATTCGTTATTCTTCCGATTCCAGTTCTAATCTTTGCAAGATGTCCCTTGTAATTCCCGCATCATCAATCTTTGTTATACCAAAGCACTTTTTGCCGGCATCCTTCAGTGACGCTCCAATATGGTAAGCTATCCTGTGATCGAGAATCAGGAATCGATCATGGAACACATCCGTATATTTCACTTCCAACTCAGGATACTGTGCATTAAAGCTGTTCACATCCAACTCACTTAATCTTGTTCGATTGTGGGTATAAATGGTAACTGCCACATTGTCCTTTTTCTTGGAGAGCAAATTAAGTGTTCCCACGTCTACGTATCCATCTATCAGTGTAATCTCATTATCTGCTTTTTGAATTAAACTGACAATCAGGCTGAAAGCATCATAAATCTGTCCGTCAAAGAATACTTTCTGGTTGGCTTCCTGATGATCGGATATGTACTCAAATATTTGTTCAAGCTTTTCGTCCGTCTGCTTCTGGTATTCCAGCTGTTTTAATTCTACGTTACTGATACGCACAAAAAGTAAAGCGTTGTTGGTGATGAAGCGGCGCATTTCTACGAAAGCATCCATTATATTTATACTAACTTGAATTTCCACATCACTTCTTAAAACAGAAGATAACATAGCAATTCCTTGCTCTGTAAATACATAAGGTAGTTTTCTTCGCCCTCCATATCCATTATCCATCTCTTCAATTGAAAGCGAAAACGTTCCGGGAAACGTTTTCTTTGAAATATGAAGAATCAAATCTTATTGAATTAAAAAGAACACTTGATGAAAAAATGAAACCTGAAATTATTGCGTTTTTGAATAGCTATTTAGGTGAAACTATTTATGTTGGTGTTAATGATGATGGCTCAGTCTATGATTTCAGCATGGAAGAAAGAGATAGTAATGAATCTAGAGTTATTAACTGGATAAGAGATGAAGCCATTTATCCAAATTGTTCAGATTTTGTTAAACTAACTCATAACGAAGATGGAGTTTTAGAAATTTGTATTGAATCAGGTAATAGGAAGCCTTATTACCTAAAATCAAAAGGTTTAAAGCCAAGCGGTGTTTATGTTAGATATGGAAGAAATAAAGCACAAGCAACTCAAGAAGAAATAGCTAGAATGATAAGAGAAAGTGAAGAAATCTCTTATGAATCATTAATTTCTAAAAATCAAAAATTAACGTTTCGAGAACTCCGAAGCATTATAAAACAAGGACTTTATAGCATTTTTGTCACTTACTTGCTGCATTTGCAAAAACTACTTAAAACAACTTATTGTAAATTTCATTTAAACTATATTAAGATTTAATGTCAACGATTACCTCTTATTCTTTTATAGATTTCAAATTGTCTATTTATTTCATCTTCCAAGTTTAAGATCATACCTTTTGCCTCTAATATACGTTCTATAGCCTGTTCAGGGCTAAGTGTATGATATGGTAAAAATAATCCTCTCAATTCCTTTGGCTTTATAATTTTATAGACTCGAGTTGATGATAATTCATACGTATATGAAAAATATCTATACAAATATCCTATCCAATACATTTCGTTTTTTGTATATTTTACTGATCCATATTTCGATTCTTTATATTCTTCTTCTACTCGTTTAATTATATCTTTTGGTTGTATATTCATCTGTAAAATGCTTTCATTATCTATCATTTTTGCCACTTTACTATTCATAAATCTTCGCATAAATATTTCAGAGCTCGTTGATGTTAGTTGAATAGAAAGTTCAAAAGCATTTCCTTGTAAATCACACAATAACAAACCATCTTTATCCATTTTTCTCATTATTTTCACCTTATCCATTTAGTATAAAATCTCATCAATATATTTACCTTTTCCTCTATACTGTATTCTTGCTAATTTTACTTTATCCTCTCCAAGTTTAGAATCAGAACTTCTCATTTCTTTATAATAGTTTTTCTCATTATCAGCAAGATATACACGTTCCACAATTTTTAATTGAGAAATAGCCAAATCACTCACAAAAACATACTGTTTTCCCAGATTCGTTGCAGCTAGACAATGTTTACATTGTTCATCTGTTATTTCTCCTTGAATAAAAGAATCAATAATTTTAAACATCCTATTATCTGCGATTGGTGCAATAATATAATCACAGTTTCTTGAATCTTTTATTATTTTTTGAATAATTGCATGATCTTTATATTTATCTAAAGCTCCTCGATAATAGGCTATCGTCATCATCCATTCTTGATTTACTTGATACTCTTTACATTTTAAATTTTGACTATTAAAATCTAAATAATAAACAGATGACCCATTATATCCAGAGACAAAAGATATTGCCTGAGCATATGTTTCTCCAGTATAAAACCCTTGTCCAAAATCATTATTTATTCTTCCAACATGTACATTTAAAGGTCCTTCTATAATCCTTTTAGCTCCGTGAAACAATAATTTATGATTTAAAGGTAATTTTTCTATCCATAACATTTCTTTTAATCTATTTAATTGTATTTTTTTATCAAAAGCAAAATTATATACTAGTTCCATCAATTGATTTGAAGGATTATTTTTATGAAGTTCATTTCTCGAAATAGTTACCTGTTCTACTCCTATTTGTTCAGCTATCTCAAATTGAGTATAGCCTAGTATTTCTCTTATTGCCCTTAGATCATCTGCAAAATTATAATCCATAATATCACCCTAACTTATTTATATCATATTACTTAAATAAGTTCAATAATAACTTTTTTATAACATATTACTTAAATAAGTTTTGTGTATCATTATTGATAAAAAAAGAAGTATCTAAACTTCTCACAACAATTATTACTAACGTTTAAAGAATTAAGGGAAAAATTTGAAGAAAAGAATTTAGACTTTAATAAGTTTAAGATGACCACATCAGGTTTTGTAGATCCTGAAAATCATCTTTATACAAATCTTGCATTTCGGTTTAGTGATCAATATGATATACCTACAAAAATGGCTGTTTATCAAGGTTTAAATCGTTCTGTTTTTCGTTCTAAAAAAGAGTTTCAGGGTTCTATTGTTAAACATATAGAAAGAGTTATGGAATATTATGAGGTTTGTAACGAAGTGCGAGTGATTATTGATGGAAAACCAACGAGAACAGAGATACCATCTTATGATATGTCTTCAGCACGTGAAGCTATATTGAACTGTTATTGTCATCGTGATTTTTCTCGAAAATTAAATATAAAGATTGAATTTTTCGATGATAGATGCGAAATTATTTCACCGAGTGTTTTTTTTTGATGGGTTAACTTTGGAAGATGCCTTAAATGGTTTGCAGAGTTTTATAAATGAAAATCTGGTTAAACTTTTATATAAGTTAGAGTATGTTGAAAACTATGCTTCTGGTCTTACACGTATTTTTCAAAATTCCAAAGAGTTAGGTATAGTTCCAGAAATTTATACATCATTATACATGTTTAAAGTTACTTTACCAAATAAAAATTATGAAGGCTTATATTTAAACCCTGAAAAACATATAGAGGATAATAAGGTAAAATCAAATGGCAGAGTAAATAGCGATATAAATGAAGAACATTTTCAACTTGAAAATCAAAAAGATATCGAAATCTTGGAAATAATTAGAGATAATCCAGGTATTAGACTAAAAGAGATAGCACCAAAGCTAAAAAGTAAATACCCTTCAATAAATTCAAATATCATTTATAAACGTATCAAAATATTAGATTCTTATATAGAGTTTAGAGGAATACCTAAGAAAGGTGGATAACACCTTGTCGAACTCGTTCTATTAACCCTAGTTTTGCATATTTAGATAACAAAGATTTAGACATTCCAATTTCTAACGCTTTAGCAGTAGTTATTGTATTATTATTCTTTCTCATTTCACATACAAGTTTATTGAGCATAGCAATCACCTCTGTTTACTTTTGTATAGATGTTTTATTCAATTTCTATTCAAAAGTCAACTTATGTGTTTTAGCTTTATTCATTATCTACAGAACAAAAAGAAATACTTCTAAAACAAGTATTGCAAAGGAAACTATAAAAATACCTTTTTCAAAATTGTTAGCAAAAAAACATAAATCCAGCAGATTTTCACTGAAATATCAAAACTTGTTAGCAAACTCATTCATCTAAAAAAGTCTTAATCATAATCGAATACAATACATTTTAGGTTAGTAAACAAAGCCATATTTTCCAAATAGGATAGACAGCCACCAACAAACAAAAAAATTGTAAACCCTTATAAATAAAGGCTTACAGCGTTGTTTGATGGCGTCCCCGACAGGAATCGAACCTGCGACGTTTCGCTTAGGAGACGAACCCTCTATCCTACTGAGGTACGGAGACATTTTTAAAAATCTATTCAATTTTTTAACAAAAGACGATTGTTCCAACTAACCCTTAGGAGTTCCCTATGTACTATGGTAGCTTATGGTTCGATTATCCCTAAAGGAGCGTTTAGCACCGTAAATATCAATAAAAAGTCTTTCTTCTAAAAAGTAGCTGATACTCTCGTGTATTCTTCAATATTCCCTAGAGTGTTAGCACGTGATTAGCAAATTAGACTTTAATTTAATATTTACAAAACACTACATTTAAAATATAAATCATTTATCACAGAAAAGTAAGATACTCGTATAAAACGCCGTTCAGAAATGAATGGCTATTTTATTATCCAAATGAAAGGAGAACAAGGCCATAAAAAGATTATCAAGCGTCTTTTGACAGGCGTACTCGCACTGCGAACGATGTAAAAGACGTACTGCGCGACCTGTTCAATAAGATTATCGGGGCATAGTTTTAAGATATTGAGTGAGTTTAGAATAAGCTGTATAATGTGAGTGTAAGGAAACGTACAAATTAGAACTTATAAAGGAGAAGCGAGTATGCTGGATAAAATACCTAATGCAGAAGAAATGACTGCTTTAATCGGACAATCATTATATGATATATGGAATAAACTTTGTGCTTTAATTGATGAAAAGTATGACATGGAATGTTTATGGAACAAAGGTGGTAAGGCGTGGACTTATGAGTATAAATATCGTCGTGGCGGAAAAACGCTTTGTGCATTGTACGCAAGGGAAAACTGTGTAGGATTTATGATTATCTTAGGGAAAGATGAACAATTAAAATTTGATACAGATAGAAATAGTTATTCTAAAGAGGTGCAAAAGATTTATGATGAAACTAAAACCTATCACGACGGAAAATGGTTAATGTTTGAACCGACTGATACATCAATGTTTCAAGATTTTATTAAATTATTAAGTATTAAGAGAAAGCCAAATAAAAAGTAATAATTATCATTCTAGCTTATACAAAATTAGAAATTGTGGAGGTAATGAAAATGAAATTGAAAAATCCTATGCTTGTGGTAACAGATATAGACAAATCAGTTGAGTTTTATAAAAAAGTTTTTGGACTTCATGTAATTATGGATTTTGGAGCAAATAAAACTTTAACAGGTGGTTTGGCTTTGCAGACAGTTGAAACATATAAGGAATTTATCGGTAAACATGATGTTTCCTTTGGTGGCAATAACTTTGAAATTTACTTTGAAGAAGATAATTTTGATGTATTTGCGGATAAATTGAAAGAATGTAATGTTGAATATGTCCACCCTATTATAGAACATTCATGGGGACAGCGTGTTGTTCGTTTTTATGACCCAGATAAACATATTATCGAAGTTGGCGAGAACATGAAAATAGTATGCAAGCGTTTTTTAAATAGTGGAATGACACCAGAACAGGTAGCAGAACGCATGGGGGTGCCTATGAAATTTGTCAATGCCTGTATGCGATAAATTGAAATTTTCGAAATGTTATATACGGTTGACAAATTGCCAATAGTAGTTGGTTGCGACAAAGTGTATTGTTTTCTATAATTGCATTACAAAAGTTAGAAATCAGTTGGGAGGAATAAATATGAATTTTAACGAAAAGCTCATAGAACTTCGTAAGTCGAAAGGCTTGTCACAAGATGAACTTGGTAATGCGTTAGGAGTATCAAGACAAACAATATCTAAGTGGGAGTTGGCTCAAAGTTATCCTGATTTTCAAAGACTTGTTTTATTAAGTGATTTTGGATTATCACTTGATGCACTTGTAAAAGATATTGATGTGCAGGATGTTAGAAATAAAAATCTAAGCGAAAAACAATTATCTTCTATTTATGAGGATGTAAGCTCCGCTAAATCAACGATAAATAAAGTTATAAATATTCTTTGCGTTATTGGACTAGTAGGACTTGTACTTGCTATTTTAGCAGGTATATTTTGGGGATAGAGGTAAATCCCAGTTTATTTAACAACTTCATACTCACATTTTAAGCGGTTAGTCTTATTAGATTGACCGCTTTTTCTATACTCAAATTTAAGATTGGAGTGATTAAATGGGGTGTTTATCTCTAAAATACTTTTTGAAATTTACCTACATATCTAATTTTGTTATTTTCATTCATCTAAAAAGAAAATTTCATCAACATGAAGATTTAGAAGTTTAGCCATTTTCATCGCTAGTTCTAGTGTAGGATTGTATTTGTCATTCTCAATAGCAATAATTGTTTATCGGCTTACGTCTAATTGTTTTGCCATATCTTTTTGACGTAATCCAACTTCACTCATGACGAATACATATCTTGAAAAATCTTCAAGCTGTTTCGTGTCATAATCGGCAAGTGGTAATCGTTTCATTTCATGGGGCTGTGACGAGTAAGAGAAATTATAGTTTCTCCGAAAA